>TARA_R110001599_G_scaffold64326_2_pt1 | contig 42518 bp, 21 predicted proteins | sample TARA_R110001599 | Tara Oceans TARA_R110001599 (sample SAMEA4398360) | marine metagenome | biome: Polar Biome; feature: [MES] marine water layer (ENVO:01000295) within the mesopelagic zone...; material: water (ENVO:00002006), including particulate matter (ENVO:01000060) such as...... | reverse complement strand
TATTTAGTGAATTAGAAGCACTTCTAGAAGAAGATTATAGGCACCCATTACCAACAGGGATTGATGGGATAGACAATATTTTGAATGGTGGGTTAGCTAAAGGAGAAATAGGGGTTATCTTAGCTCCTACAGGGGTTGGAAAAACTACGATGTTAACAAGATTTGCTAATACAGCTTATAATATGGGGCATAATGTACTACAAATATTTTTTGAAGACAACCCAAAGATAATCCAAAGAAAACACTTTACTTGTTGGACTGGAATACCTTCTCAGGATTTGGGTGAACATAAAGAAACTGTATTGGATAAAGCGGATGAAATGAAAAAAACTGGAGGTAGACTAATACTTAAAAAATTACCATCAGATGAAATGAGTATAATGCAGATAAAAAATCAAGTAAGAAAAATAATATCTGAAGGGGTAAAGTTAGATATGGTACTTATAGATTACATTGACTGTATATTACCAGATAGAGCTTTTAATGATGAATGGAAAGGTGAAGGTTCTGTAATGAGGAAATTTGAAGGTATGTGTCATGAACTTAATTTAGCTGGGTGGACAGCCACACAAGGTAATAGGTCGTCGATATCCTCTGATGTGGTAACAACAGACCAGATGGGTGGGTCAATTAAAAAAGCTCAAGTAGGTCACGTCATTATCTCAGTAGCTAAAACACTACAACAAAAAGAAATGGGTTTAGCGACCATAGCTATTATTAAATCAAGATTAGGTAAAGACGGGGTCATTTTTGAGAATTGTACATTTGATAACGCGACACTTGAAATTGATACTGACTCCACATCAACCTTCCTAGGGTTTGAAGAGGAAAAAACAGTAAGAAATAGGGATAGGGTCACCAAAGCACTACAACAAAGGGAAAGAGTAATAAATAAAAATAATTAATAAAAAATAAAATATGGAAGTATCAAACAAGATTCTATCGGATATTACTGTCTACATGAAGTACGCAAAATATATTCCACAAGTAAGTAGAAGAGAGACGTGGGAAGAATTAGTTACAAGGAATAAAAATATGCATATAAAAAAATACCCGACACTAAAAGATGAAATTGAAGAAAAGTATCAACTTGTATATGACAAAAAAGTACTACCCTCAATGAGGTCAATGCAATTTGGTGGTAAACCAATTGAAATATCCCCAAACAGAATTTATAACTGTGCATACCTACCTATAGACCATATTGATTCTTTTAGTGAAACAATGTTTTTATTGTTAGGGGGAACTGGTGTTGGGTATTCAGTTCAGAAACATCATGTTGAAAAACTTCCACCGATACAACACCCCTACCCTAAAAGAAAAAGAAGATTCTTAATTGGAGACTCAATTGAAGGTTGGGCAGATTCGATTAAAGTATTAATGAAATCATATATGAATGGTGGTGGTTCCAGAGTAGAATTTGACTACACCGATATTAGAGCTAAAGGTGCGAGACTAATCACTTCAGGAGGAAAAGCCCCAGGACCCCAACCATTAAAGGAATGCTTAGTTAAGATTGAAGGTATATTATCAGAAAAAGAAAACGGAGACCATTTAACAACTTTAGAAGTACATGATATTATATGTTATGTCGCGGACGCAGTATTAGCTGGAGGAATAAGAAGAGCTGCACTTATTAGTTTATTTAGTGCAGATGACGATTCTATGATTTCCTGTAAATCAGGTAATTGGTGGGAGCTAAACCCTCAAAGAGGTAGAGCAAACAACTCAGCGTGTTTAATGAGACATAAGATTACTAAAGAATTCTTTATGGATTTATGGAAAAGAGTAGAACTATCGGGAGCAGGAGAACCAGGAATTTATCTAAATAACGATAAAGATTGGGGAACTAATCCATGTTGTGAAATTGCACTAAGACCATATCAATTCTGTAACTTATGTGAGGTAAACGTTTCAAATATAGAATCACAAGAAGACCTAAATGAAAGAGTTAAAACAGCAGCATATATTGGAACCCTACAAGCAGGGTACACATCTTTTCATTATTTAAGAGAAGTTTGGCAAGAAACAACTGAAAAGGATGCATTAATAGGTGTTTCAATGACAGGTATAGGTTCTGGTGTAGTATTGGAGTATGATATGAAGAAAGCAGCGAGTCTAGTCAAAAGAGAAAATACTAGAGTTTCTAAATTACTAGGTATAAATCAAGCAGCAAGAACAACAACGGTTAAACCTGCAGGAACCACTTCTTTAACACTAGGAACTTCATCAGGCATTCACGCTTGGCATAATGATTATTATGTTAGAAGACTTCGCGTTGGTAAGAATGAAGCTATATATACTTATCTAGATAGTAATCACCCTGAATTATTAGAAGACGATTACTTTAGACCACACGATACAGCTGTAATTAGTATACCTCAAAAAGCTCCTAAAGGAGCTATTATGAGAACAGAATCCCCATTCCAACTTTTAGAAAGAGTTAAAAAAGTAGCAACCGAATGGGTCAGAAGTGGACATAGAAAAGGTTCTAATTCACATAATGTTTCCGCTACGATATCATTAAAAGAAAATGAATGGGATGCCACGGGTGAATGGATGTGGGAAAATAGAAACCATTATAATGGACTATCAGTTCTTCCTTATGATGGTGGAACTTATATACAAGCTCCATTTGAGGACTCTACTAAAGAAGTTTATGAAGAGATGATGAAAACACTTAACGAGATTGATTTATCTAAGGTAATTGAATTAGAAGATAATACAGATTTATCTGGAGAATTAGCATGTGCTGGAGGCACCTGTGAAATAGACGTGGATTTAAAAAATCTAAATGCTAATGGTGTTATTAAAGAAAAAGAAGTAAATGAAACACAAATTTAGTAAAGAAACCTTACACCACTTTAATTGTGGTAAATGTAATAAATGGTGGTCAATTGCTGACTACCATTTAATTTATGATAAAGAAACACAACCCAAAGTAATAATATGTCCCCATTGTGAACATAAGGAAGAATTGGTATGTTTACACCACAACTCTAGTGTTATATGTAACCTAAAAGATAATACGATGGTTCTAGTGGACAAAGGGTTATTAGAGAAACTAAAAGATTTTGACTACTGGAAAGAATGGAAGAATTCATAAAACCAAAATATGAATATGGTGATTTCTATTTTGATAAAGGCAAAATGGTAATGACAGAACAATACCACATAAAAAGAGGAAAATGTTGTGGAAGTGGGTGTAAACACTGTCCATATTGGCCCACCAACCAAAAGAGTAACACTAAACTCAAAACAAACTAATCTTTGAAGTATTTATTATAAAAAAGATGCCCAATCCAAAATACGGTATAGCGTTCCCATTTATTGATAGTCAAGAAGGATTCTATCTTCATTTAAATGATTTGCCTCAAAATGAAGTAAGGTCCAACCTAATACATTTAGTATTATCTATTAAGGGGTCCAGATATTTTTTACCAGATTTTGGAACAAATCTAATGAGATATATTTTTGAACCGTTAGATAGTGGGACTAAAACGTCTATTGATTTAGAAATTAGAGAAGCAGTAAAGGAATTTATACCAAACCTAAATATTAATAAGGTAGAGGTTAAATCCGCTGAAGATGTAAGACAAGAAGAAGACTTACAATCACCAGACCCCAGCCTAACCGATAATTCATTTAGTTTTGTGGGTGATAAAGATAAAGAATATACACTTAGAGTACGTATTGATTATAGTATAGGGGACGGTGTTTTCGAATCAAAAGATTTTGTTATAATAAATTTATAATATGGCCGATAAAAAAATTGCATATACAGAAAGAGATTTCTTAGGGATTAGAAATGAATTAGTTAGATTAACTAATACCTATTACCCAGATTTAATAAAGAATGCCAATGATTCATCTATTTATTCCGTATTTCTTGATTTAAATGCCGCAGTTGCGGACAACATAAATTTCCAGATAGACAGAACCTTCCAAGAAACAGTACTTCAATTTGCACAAGAGAGAAGTTCACTATATAATTTAGCTAGAACTTACGGATTAAAAATACCAGGAAATAGACCATCACTAACAATTTGTGAAATTTCTATTATTGTACCACCATTCGGGGATAAAGAAGACTTTAGATATCTAGGTCTTTTGAGAGCAGGAGCTCAACTTAAAGGTGGGGGGAATATATTTGAAATATTAGAGGATTGTGATTTCGCGACTCAATATAATAGCCAAGGAATTAAAAATAGAACAAAGATACCAAATCAAGATGTAAATGGGATTACAAAAAATTATACTATAACTAAAAAAGTTCTAGCTGTAAACGGGATTACAAAAGTATTTAAAAAAGAAATTACAGATATTTTATCTAAACCATTTTATAAATTATTCTTACCAGAGAATAATGTTATTGGGGTGACTGGGGTAATACAAAAAGAAGGTATTGGGTATCAAACACTACCTACCTCATCTGAATTTATGGACACAACCTCAAGCAAATGGTATGAAGTAGAAGCTTTAGCACAAGAGGAAGTTTTTATTGTCGACCCATCATCACCAGTAGATAACGCGGGTATAAAACTAGGAAAATATGTTAAAGCAAATCAAAGATTTATTACTGAATACACCCCAGAAGGATATTACCATTTAACATTTGGAGCTGGAAATCAGACACCACAGAGTTTATTAGATACTTTTAGTAAAAACGGTGTAAAGTTAGATATGTCCAAATTTTTAAATAATACAGCTTTAGGTGATATGGTACAAGGAAATAGTACACTTTTCATACAATATAGAGTAGGTGGTGGTAAAAGTTCTAATGTGGGTGCCGGAGCTATAAACAGTATGGGGGTACATGATTTTGTTGTGGTAGGACCATCACCTCAAATAAACCAGTCAGTTATGAATAGTTTAGCGGTAACAAACATAACAGCTGCTATTGGTGGTGCCAACCAAATGTCTGTTGAAGAAATACGAAACTATATAACTTATAATTTTTCGGCACAACAGAGAGCGGTAACAATTAATGATTATGTTTCTAAAGTACGAATGATGCCAGGAACATTTGGAGCGGCAGCTAAAGTTGGTGTGACAGAAGTAGAAAACAAAGTAATCCTAGATATATTATCGTATACACCAGACGGCAAACTAACATCTAGGGTACCAGAACCACTAAGAAAAAATATAGCTACATACCTATCAAACTATAGAATGTTAAATGATTATATTAGTGTTGGGTCCGCAAAAGTAATAGATGTAAGTTTTGATATTAGTTTAATTTTAGACGATTCTATAAACCAAGGAGAGGTCATTACCAGTGTTATAACACAAATAAGTGATTTCTTTGATGTTGAGAAAATAGAAATGGGAGAAGATATTTCATTAGGAGCATTAAAACAAACTATTATGAAACAAGCGGGAGTAATTAATATAGTAGATTTTAAAGTTTTTAATAAAGTAGGGGGTGAGTACTCACAATCATTATCTAGTCAACCATATCTACCATTAACTAATAGACAACTATTCTTAATTGACGACACTATTTACGCTCAACCTAACGAGATAATACAAATAAGATTTCCTGATAAGGACATTGCTATTAGAACTAAGACACCCGTAAAACCTACATTCACATAATCTTTACTAAAGATGACCAAAACTTATAATTAGTTTTAGGTAAATAACTATTTATTTAGTAAAGTAATATATGTCCAAATCATTTAGAATAAAAACACAAGTAGGTGAAGACCAAAAATTAACTTTTGAGTTAAAACAGGATTTTGATTTATTAGAAATATTAAGTTTATCACTAACCCAAAGAGATGTTTATACACGAATGTGTGCAGATTTTGGTGTGGTTGTGGGTAGAGTAATTATTAATAATGGATTTGGTGTACCTAATGCAAAGGTTTCCGTATTCATACCACTAGATGATAATGATGAAAAAAATGAAGTAATATCTAACCTATACCCATTCAAACAACCTTTCGATAAAGACGAAGACGGAAAAAGATATAATTTATTTAGTGCAGAAAAAAACTTTAATTGTCATGTTGTGGTAGGGACACTACCTATTTTACAAGATATATTAACCCAACAGGATGTAGAATACGTATATAAGAAATATTATAAATTTACAGCAAAAACAAATGAATCCGGAGACTTTATGATATACGGAGTACCAACAGGTGCTCAACAATTGGTTATGGACGTAGATTTAAGTGATATTGGTTGTTTCTCTATGTTACCCGAAGATTTTAAAATTAAAGGATATGCAGACTCAGATTTTAATGGGGCTCAATTTAAAGATGACCCAGAATTAGACAGTCTACCACAAATACTTAATCAAAACAAAACTATTGAGGTTTATCCTTTTTGGGGTGACCCAGAACAGTGTCAAGCCGCAATTACTAGAGTAGACTTTGATTTAGGAGCGTCTGGTATTAAATTAGAACCTTCAGCTGTTTTTATGGGTAGTACCGCAACAGATACCGGTAAAGACTTCATAAATAAAAATTGCAGACCCAAAAAACATATGGGTGAGTTATGTAGTTTAATAACTAAAACTGGTTTCATTGACTGTATAAGATATACTCCGTTTGTTACAGAAGACCCACTAGCTTACCCATTAACGTCCACTAGTGGAGGAACAGTACCTGTACTAGAAAGGTATTATTTAGCAAATGGTGGTAGGGTTATAGATGATTCAGGAACTTTTTTAGAACACATACCTATGAATTTAGACCATGTTACAACGGATGAATTTGGTAAAATGGTGTTATCTTATGACCCATCTATTGGTGTGCCTACACGAACAAGAGTTAGATTTAGGATAAGACCAGAACAAGCTAGTGGAAGTGCAAGATTAAGTAGAATTGGGTCATTCCTAGTACCAAATCTTAGAGAGTATAATAATGAAGCAGACGGTGATTGGCCTGGTATCGATTATAGGTCCTACGCTTTTTCTGTAACCTATAGTGATTACCCTCCTGACGCACAAGAAATGTTAATACCAGCAGCAAAAGATTATTTTTTCGATATGAAATTTAATATGGTTTATACACCATCACAATTTCATGACCACGTAAAACACTCAGGAAGAAGACAGTTTATTGGCATTAAGGAAATTTTACCTGAAGCAGAACAACAATGCTCAACAACAGCTATGCATTTTCCCGTTAATAGTGCGGTTAGAAGAAATAAGTTCATAATAGCAATGAATAATTTATTATTGAGTGTAATGTATGGACTATATTCTATGTTAATTGCACTTACAGCTTTCTTAGGGATTATAATATCTATTATACTTTTTATAGTAATGCTCCTTATTTTTATAGTTTGTAAAATCCTATGTTTGTTAATACCAGCAGGTTTTACTTTAGGGTGGCCTTTTTATTGGAGTTGGTATCCTTTTTCTGGATTGGCCAGTACAGCTAACCAATTAGGGTGTTCAAGAATTTCATGGCCTGGAAACGGAAGTTGTGGGCCTCCTGATGGTTGTGTCGCTTATGGTTTTAATATGGGTATAGTATTATTCTCATTAAACCAAACTAAATATCCTGATTGTGAAAGGTGTACATGTAGACCGGCCGCGAATTCAGATTTGACCTCCCTTTCTAATTCAACATGGTGTACATATCTAGGTAACGCAGCACCACCCAATAATGTAAGTCCCTGTGCTTCACCACCACAATATGGTGTTGCTAGTATTTGGGATATGTCAATTTGGGGAGAACAAGTATGTTGTTCCCAAGCTGACCGTGAGGGTCAGATATGTTGTCCTGACCATTATGGTTGGGACTCTACCACAACATCAAACACAGAAGATGGTGCTGCGGGAGGTGGGTGTTATGTTAAAATAATTTGTTTTAGACTTGCTTGCATAGGTATGAATTTTAAAATGAAAGTCTTAAAAGAATATATAAGAAGAGAAAAAATCTCATCAGCTTTATGTAATGGTGTGATGAATTATTTCTGGGAAAATAACTGGGTTTCAGGGTTCTTATACCAATACCAGTTCAAAGCAAAAATGAAATATAAAATCAATGCCTTTACAGGGTATGACGGAGAAGTATATGACACATATACTGATTCTATTTATTGTAAAAAAACTGTTTACGTACACCCAATAGACCACGTATTTTATTATAGGTCTACGCCATTTAGAAATGGTGCCTTTATAGGTGATGATGATGGGGTTTATAGTCCTTGGTGGCAAGCAGGAAGTACCTCTAGTTTCCTTCATGCAAGTGGAGATATGGATAGACACATTCTTTTCCCAACCTCCATAGTAAATATGGGGTCAAGAAATCAATGCATACAAGAAATATGTTTAGACCCAGAGTTTAGTACCGATTGTTCTGTAACGGACCAAATTGGAAGCACAACCTTTCAAGATATAACCGACCTAGTTTCTGATATCTATAATATAAAAATGAATAAAAGTGATTTGGTATTAAGAAGTTTCTTCAACAGACCCGAAAAAGAAATAGGTGGTGATGTAGCACAAGCATTAATGCAGAATTCAATGTTAGGGATTTATGGGTATGAAAGTAATGAGGGTGATACAGAATGTGATTGTAATGTGGCAGTTACGACCACACCAGCAAATATGGGAATGTTAGAATATCCACCTCCGTGTGATACGATACTTGCAAATACATCATGTCCAACCTATACTCAATATGCAATTAATATAACCGGTAATGATTATAACATACATTGGGAACCACTAATGTATACAGCGTCAACACCAGTAATTATGGCAGGTGCAGATTTATGGTCTTGTGTAACTATAGATTTATCCGCATCTAGTCAAACTGTACCATTCTATCCTTGGATGGTAAAGGGTGGTGAATTTGGTACATATATGAATGATTGGGCGGGAACGATAGGAGATTACATATACCCAACAGCAAATGCGTTAGGGTGGAACGTTGGAGGAGCCGTTTTCGGTACTGATGAATGGGTTGGTAGTGGTGGTCCTTACGGTATTTATGCTGGAAATTACCAATACTATATGTCATTAATTGGTGGAGGACCACCAGGATTACCAGAACCATTAGCACCATTCCCAACAGGGACTCAAGAGGTTAATTTTTCTAGACCATTATTCTTTTATTTTGGTTTAAGACCAGGAAGAACAGCATACAATACATTTGTCACAAAATATATTGATGAAGAATTAGGTGGGACAGTAATATAATGAGTAACGAAAAAAATATAAGAATTGTTAGAGGTGAATCAAGGTATGCTGGTTCACAAAACGAGGATATTGGGTTACAGCCCTTATTAACTTCAGATAAAAGGACTCTAATACAAGGAGATAGAAATTTAGTTCTAAATTTACAAGAACAATTTCACACTGAAAGAAATTATTGTAGCACATATCGTCTATATGGAAAAATTGATATATTATATACAAATGTAATAAGTGGAGAAACTACACCAGGGATAGACCCTAATTTTTTGAAAAATATGTATTTTACACCAGAACATCTAGGTTGTACCACTACACCTTGTGTAGGGTTACCACCATCAGTATTATTCGAAATGATACCAGGTGAAAGATATGGGCCCACACCACCAGCTAACTATAGTGAACTTACAGCATTCCAGGATAATTGGTCCACAGCAATATCCTATGTGTATTCTGCAGACACACAACAAACATTAAGATATTACAGTGATTATGACACAACTTCTTATATGGAGTTTTTATCTGGTGATGGAATTCCTTTTGAACTTACTTTAACTGGAGATTCTGGTCAGGAAATAATTACATTTACTTGTGCGGTACCACATAATTTAAAAGCGGGAGAATATATACAACTACAACCAAGTCAAGCTTTAGGTGGTACCATTGTACCTTTTGGTGGTGTAAATATAATATCAGGTATTCACATAGAAACAGACAATCCAATATTCCAATTACCCGCTCCAGGTGAGACTATATTAAAAGTAGATTTTTTAGGTACAGAGATTGCGGGTACCGAACACAATGTATTTAATATAAATTTAGTTGGTAACCCAGTAGCTGGTAGTATTAATTTAAATAATAATGTAGGTACGTTTAAGAGGATAACTAACCCCGATAATATTGGTGAAACTACTTCACAATATTATACCCATCAACACAAGATAATAACCAACCCTAACGACTATAGTTTATATAGGACAGGATTTGAACTAGGGGTTTTCCCAAGAAAAGGTAGGATATTCCAAGCTAGAAGAACACCTGAAAATATTACTAAAGTAGTTTTAAAAGAAGAATTCACTTCTTATCTATGGAATTGTAATTTAGATATAGATAGAGAAATGTATTATGATAATCTTAATAGACCAATTTCAGATTTATATTTAACAATATTAACTACAAATCGTAACTATATGTGGGACTTTACCCCTTCACCAGCAGGATATGGTTGGGGTTGGAATTTTAGACATACCGGTAAAGTAGACCCATATGTCGACAACACTATTAGTCCCACAAATATAGTACAACCTAATACTAATGGAGCTACACTCTCAGTTAAAGGAGATATTTTTAGAGGGGCTTTTGTAGAATATAACCCATATGAATTAAAAGAATATATTATTTCGGAAATAGGTCACGTACTTAAATTCCAGAGTAATACCCTAATGACATCAGTGCATGACCCAGGACAACCAATTAAATCTAAATACAAATACCAGCCACACCATAGAATTCCGCTTAGAAAATTTTCAGAGACCATTATTGGTAAGGAAGACTTTGATGTAACACCACAATATTCTAGATATTTAAAATCTGAAGGGGTACATAGATGGAGACCCATATTAGATATTGGGTTTTATGAAGAGTTAGGAAACAAGAGAGTTCATGGGGTGAGGTATCCATATTTAAATGACGCTCATTATCCTTATTTAGGTATTGAATTTACAATAGAACCATTATTACATGGGGTCCCAGCAAAGACCATAAGATATATTTCACCTTTTCAAGATGTCTGCGAATAGAATACAAATACGTGCAAGTTTAACTGATAAAAAAATTACCTTACCTGTAGGGCAAATATTTGATGAAGTAGGTAGAGAACAATTAATACAAACCTATGAAGAAGTTGAATTACAGGACGCTATAAATCTTATTCAGGATTATGAGACTACACGTTATAATTACGGAAATCCAGGAGCGGATGATAATTTTAATATATTTTATGAATTTAAATTTTTTGACCCAATAAATAATGATTATGGAATAAATAGTGCTAACTTTAATCACGCTGGATTTTTGGATAAAGATTTAGCAAGAACATATAAATCCTTCACCAAAAGTTTCTTTAAGTTTGATTACTACGATTCACCTATTAGAGAAGAACAAAAATTAATGTTTACGGTGGTTATGCCTGCCACTAATTGTAAAAAAGATGAAGTGATGATAGACCCGGTCCAAGACCCCGTAGCATACTATGCTCAATTAGCACAAGGGGTAGACCCTAATAATATAGTATACGACATTTATATACCAGAAGTTCAACTAGGGCCGGCAAAAGGAAAAGATGAGAATTACTATATACATTGGTTAAAAAAGAGAGACCTTTTTGATATAGAAACATTTTATATGTCGTGCAAATTTTTTAACGCTAAAACTGGTAAAGCAACTAAGTTTCTTAACGCAAACCCACAAGGGCATAATGGGGTATATGAACCGACAGAATGGTTTTATTATCAAGTAGATATAAAAATTGATGAGATACAATATCCAAAATATTCTTATATTGTGAGAGCTTTTAATAATTCAGTATTAACTACAGGGACAATAATGGGTGAGAAAGGAATGTCATCAGGACCAAATGTATCAACAACACCAATAATGTTTTATGAACACATTTAATATATGGAGATAAATAAATTTAGAATAAAGAGAGTAAATCCGGATATTAGTTGGACAATTCCGTGTACCGGAGGGACCAATTACTGGCCAATAAATCTTAGCCCAGTTTATCCGGCTTTGGGTGGTTGTTCAGGGCTACCAATGCATAACAGCACAGGTAGTCAAGTTCTAGAAGCAATAAATGGAGACATTTATACATTTCCAAATGAATTAAAAAAGTGTAGTCCTACTAAGCCATGTGTTATACTTTGGGATGTGGGAAATATGATGATTCCACCAGGACATTGTACTAGTGCTGACAATTACGCTTACGTACAATTTAAGGGAATAAACATTAGTTATATGTGGAATGGTGTACCTACCACAACACAAGACTCATATAATCAAATAGAAAGTATTATAGATATCTTGAAACCACAAGGATTAGTAACGGGTATATTACCTTTTACATCACCATGTTTTTGTAATAATATTTTACCTGTAGACCTAAGTAAGGTTGAAATTTTTATTAGTCAAGACTTTAATGATATAGGTCATTATACTATTTGGGATGGTAATATAGGACAAAAAGAAGTGTTTAGTAATTTTATCATTTCAGCTATGACAAGTTGGAATGGGAGTCAAGATATCTTAGTAAATAATACTACAGATTTTGGTTACCACAGAGAATTAGAGAATTCACCATATACTATTTATTGGGGAGCTGCAGGAAATCCAAGTACTACATTATCTTATCCTAATTTAAGTGCAATATATAACTATAATACAATGGGAAGTTATAAAATTGTTATAGTTTTAGATTCACCATGGGGACCTATATCTACTGAGAAGTGGGTTACTATACCATTAGAGTCTTATGTTGATATGTTTACACAAGGTCAATTAAGTCAAGCTAATCCATTAACAGGTCCAGTAGTGGGTGGTTTAGCAGGAGCCTCAACCGCATACTATAACCAATATCCTAATCTACCTTTAGATTCAGGAACCGACATACAACAATATAGTGGGTTAACATTTGGGCCAGGCACCCCACATCCATGCTTTACCGTTACCGGAATAACAAATAGTATTCTAGGTAATTTTCAAAGTTATACAAACGCTTCATCACCTGGTTTACCACCAGGATATAATATTGGTGTGGTAGTTCCTATTGGAGGGGATGTTTTAAATCCAGTAACAGGTGGTATTGCAGCTGGGGTGTACGGAATGATTTCCAATGTTAATTTAATACCACCATACACATCATACACAATATCTTCCGCTGCTAACGCCTCTACCACTCCAGGTACTCTGTACCCACCTGGTACTGCTGTAGACGGTAGTACCCCTATATCTTTTTGGGATTTTCCTAACGGTATAACTATTTTTGAAGCGTCAAGTTGTGGTTTAGATAAAGCGGCATTTGGTGCATTTGAATGTATCGCTTGTCCTTCAGGTGAAACGTGTGATTGGTGTGAAACAAAAGATGAATATTGGGATAGAGCAACACATGAAGCTAAAACCATCGCTTTCAATGTAAATCAAGGAGTGTGGAACCCTAGTGGTGTGTACACAAAAGGTGATATCGTATATGATATTACTTGGAATTCTTGTTGTTGTTTCATGGCAGTTGAAGATATAAGTGGTACAGACCCATGGTTTGGAAGTTCACCATCCAGTATGAGTGAAGGGGTGTATCTAGACACCACACTATCCCCTCCTGTCCTTAAACATATATGGGAAGGATGTTCATATGACTGTATAAGTTGTCCACCAGGAACACAAACCCCATGTAATGATTATACTGTCGCTAGTACCATATATAGTTTTGGTAACACTTATAATTTAGGAGCTTTTGTTGAAGACCAACATGGAAATTGTTATAAAGCAAGAATAGGTGGTGTATTAGGTCAACCATCTGGTTTAACTAATAACAATGAATGGGATTATATAAGTTGTGTTAGTTGGGTTTGTCCTAGTGAAGCTCCAGTAATATCGTGTAATGCAGATGCATTTGCTGGATGTACTACTAGTTGGTGGAATTTAAACCAAATGGGTGTGTATGACCCAGCATTTTCACCAGGATACGACCAATATGATTTTGTTTCTTATCTGGGGGTTTGTTATTCTTGTGACGCTCCGTTTATGGGAAGTTATCCGTGTGGTGGTATTGGAGGTGGTACCCCACCTAATATAAATCCTAATTGGACTCAATGTGCCAACCCACCTCAAGCAGCGTCTAATCCATGCGTTATGATAACTGGAGATACACTTGATACTATTGATACCCAGGGTAACCCGATTACTTTAACTGGTTTTCTTTATTCTGCAGATTGTAAAACATTTTTAAATGCTGGCGAGTGTTTTCCTAATAAATGGAAATGTGAGGCTTTCTATTCATGTTCTGGTTGTACCGAAATAAATGATTCCGACCCATTATATTTTACTTCATTAGCTTATAATTCAGAATCAGCATGTAAACAGAGTTGTGAACCTACCGCTTATTCTTGTACGACACCATATTCTACAGGAACCCCACCTTGTTGTACAATGTTAAGTTGTAATGATGACGCACTACTTTATACTAGTATAATGAATACCTCATACGTATTAATGAATACCCATGTATTCTTAGCGTATAATGACGATTTATTTATCTCACCAACATATAATTGGAATGATTGTAATATAGGTGTTGGTGCAAATACTATGAATAACAGTATCATACCCCCTATGAATATAGCTCCTACTGGTGACATAGACGCATGTTGTGTAAATTCTAGTTGGAAGTTTGATTGTGAAAACGGGTGTATGTTAAGTGGTGGTGTACCAAACCCACCTTATAGTTTTCCTAACTCTGCAGATTGTGAAACTTGGGTATTAACTAACTTTAATGTTACTAGTGTTTACGATGTACCTTGTAGTTTTTATTGTACCGACCCATTCATACCTTTTAACCCACCATTTGGACCTACAGCGGGGTCAATTAGTAGTCCGTGTGAACCATGTTATTTATTAGCGGGGTGCACACTTGCATATTATGGACTACCAAGTTCATGGCCGTGGCTATCTGGACCATTTGTATCAATGTCTGGATGTGCTACTGGATGTAGTGAGAGTCTAACGTGTTGGTCATGTGATTGTACAAATCAAGCGTCCCTATGTACATATATGGACCCATGCCCAACTATACTACCAGGTTCCAACCCTCCAATACCAGGACCAAACCCTGCACAAGGGACTTATTCCGCAGAAACAGATTGTTTATCCGCGTGTTCATGTACTTTTGATTGGGATTGTTTCTGGGACCATTCAGCGATGACAGCCCAAACTGGCTGCGTAGAAGGCCTTAGTTTAAATAATATAGAGTCTATGGGTTGGGTACCATCTCTACCAACACCATTTTCTGGTTATAGTAATTTTGATGAATGTTGTATAGCGAATCCAGGCTGCTGTTATGTTGAGTGTAACGTTAACTTACTCACCAACCCACTACCGAACCCAGACTGGCCATGCTTTTATTCCCAATATTATAATATAGTGACATCACTATGTAATGACCCACTTGGGGCAAACCCATTTAATCCTCTGTTACCTTGGTGTTATATGTACGATTGCACTAATTACGGACTATGTAGTGGAGCAACACCAACTGATTTTATTTGTTGTGAGGAAGAGGATAATACCTGTGAGTGTGCATGTTCACCTCACGTAGTTGATTCTACTGGAGCTTATAATAGTTCATGGCAATTTTATAATACTGATGAGGCGGTTTATTTTGAATCTTCTGCACCAGATGTACCAATGTGTTGTTTTTATTGTAATTGTATGAATTTAGGTCCACACGCACCAATTTTTGGTAGCCCTCTTACATATGATTGTACTGACTTTGTTCCTGGTGCAGGACCAGCTGCAGACGGAACAGTAAATTGTTGGGTAAGTTGTCTTTCCACACCACAAGACATTGACCCATATAACCCAACAATAATTACAGGAATTACATGGGGTGGAGTTTATTATGAACCTTGTACAGGATGTACTCACGACCCTACCCCTGTTACATATGAATGCTTAATGAGTGGTTGTATGCCATCCGCGGGACCATGTATACATACGGGAGGACTTACCGGACCAATACCAAACGAAGTTCTAAATAATTGTTACAATAACCCAAACTGTGAAGAAACCACAGGTACTTATCCAGGTATTGGAGCATGTTCTGCTACCTGTAAGTGCGATATCGTGGTACCAAACTGTAGTGACAGTCTTATTACTTATGGAATGCAGTGGTCAACTAATAATACTATTACAACAGATTGCCCTACACCAGGACTATTTAACCCACCAAATCTATACCCTAATTACAATGCAGCTGTCCCAGCAAACTGTTGTCCAGATACTACCGATGAATGGTATTGTGATGATGAACAAGATTGTCATCCCGTCCCATCATCAACCATAGGAGATGGTTTAGGTTGTGTGTTATGTCAATTCGGTGACGCGTGTTATGGGAATGCTAACAATTTTAATAGTTTACCAGACTGTGAGTCAAAGTGTATTTGGTGTTGTGACCCAGCGGGAGCTGGATTCTGTCAATCAATGTTTAGTATGGGTGTTAGTGTTTGTCCAGCAGGGTCTAATGGTCCAGCATTTTCAGCGTACGGATGTTTTTTAATGAGCTCAGCATGTGATTGTGCACTACCACCTATAAACTGGTGGTGTTGGGAAGACAATCCAGCAGGTGGGTGTATAAGTACTACCGCTAATACTATGAGTTTATGGACTCTGTATGGTCAGGGAGGGACAACTGCAGCAATGGGAGGAACCCCATTTGTAAGTCAAGCTCAATGTGAAGATGAATGTAGATGGTGTTGTAATGATGAATGTGCCCCTGGATTATGTTATTTAAATTGGGGAGGTGGTTCACCAACCCCATGCACGCCGTCAACCAATGGATGTGCTACACATTATACTAGCTATGCAGCATGTGTAACTGGAAGTATGCCTAATTATCCTTGTTATACAGCATATACCGAATATTATTGTGACTCTATAGTCGGATGTAACACATTATTCGGACCAAATACTGTTGCTACTTATACCGGACCTACCGCTTTAATTGATTGTCATAACGAATGTGGATTTGAGTGTGGTGACATGACATGTCAATGTTCATTTACTACTACACCAACATGGACTGACCCATATGTTTATGATACCCTGGCTGATTGTCTAGTCGGTTCCAATATGGGAGAGAAATGTTGTCCTTGTTATGATTGTTTTACAAATACTATAAGTTGGTTATCAGATAACGGAAGTGGTTTGTGGGCAAATGTACAGACAAATTTTATTACCCCGGCATCACCTGGTGGAACAGTACCATTTTGGGTTCCGGCTCAAATTTATGCGTATGGTGAGGTAGTTCTTACAGGTGGTATCAATGACCACGGATGTTGTTATGTTTGTGTGTATGACCAAAATCCAGGTGCAGTAGATTGGACCCTGTCTCCTGACTATCACTACCAAGATTACCTATTAAATGTGCAGGTTCAGGTACCACCACTAAACACTGTATGGATGATATGTGACCCTACATGTCAAGAATATGAACCATGTTTTTATTGTCATGGTCTAGTGACTGCTCCAGGTGCTTATTCAGGAACTACCGCGGGGTTTGGAGGTGGGAATTGTATAGAACAATCAATGATATTAATGATGCGGGCATGGTACGCGGCTAATGACCCAGCATATTTACCATTTTGGGAAGCTAACATATTTGGTCAAGGTCAAGTATCTTTTGCTAATGATGGTATTTGTTTCGAAAATGGACATAATTGTGCGTACCACTGTCAGTTCAAATGTGAAGATGCGTCACAACCATGTCAAGAATGTTGTACCGATGGATGGACAAGTACAATCATAACAACCCCACCATGTGATTGTCCACCCGGGATGTGGATATGTGGTAGTCAACCAAATATTGCTAATCCTGGTGGGGGAGATGGTTCAGCAAAATTTTCTAAAACTACACCCCCACCTAAAGGACCAAGCTGTGCGATATGTTGTTACAACCCATCACTAGGTATAGCATACCAACTACCAATATGGACCCTGCCATGTGTTTGTCCAGCTGCCCACGCCCAAATTTCATGTAGTAGTGTACCACCAACATCACCTAACACACCATGTGTGTTGGACTGGACAGGTAACCCTGATTATCCTACTACCCATAGTTTATACACTTGTATAACACAATATTATCCATGTGTAATTACAGGGTTTGATTGTGACCCAGTTTTGGGTTGTATCCCTAGTTACGTTGTAACACCACCACCACAATACACAACGTTAGCGGCATGTAAAAAGGATTGTTCACCATATGATTGTGCTTGTCCAGGTGTTGATGGATTCTCATTTGCTGTAGCATGTAGTGGGTCTATCCTTGTTAGTGATACTACAGAATGTGGGGTGCTTTATTTAACACCCGCGTACTTCGACTATCTAGATACCCTACCAACTACAACAAATGGGTTTTCGTGGAATTATAATTTAGGTACTGTCGCAGGATATGACCCCTACACCTTCCTTTCAGGCAGTTTATACACGACACCCCTAACAATCGACCCTACAAATTTCGCACCCCAAGCTAATTCAGCTGAAAAAGTATTTGAAGCTATTGTATACAATAATGGTATGCCGGGAGGTGCTACAAAACCGTTTTATGATTGGAAATTCCAAGTAAATAAAAGAATAAATGTAGGTATATCCGGACCAAACACAGACATTAACGCGTCACCAAACTCCTCTTGTTCTCATTTAATGGGGACACTAGCTAGTATGACTATAGGTGTGTGTGCAGACCCAGTAACTGATAATTACTATATGAAATTAGAACTTGGAGAATGGTATGTCGGTTCATCTATTATATACGCAAATCAACAAGATTTATATAATGGTTTGTCAATTAATTTTGGTATACCATTAATTGAGTTATATGACCCCGGTGCTACTGGTAGTGAATGGAACGCGGACGGATACCTATCTAATGTTCAGGAACTTAATCTGGTTTTACAAAATTCTGCACTCTACATGGGAGCTGGACTTACTGGTTTGATTAGAATGAAACCTTGTTGTGGTCTAGCAGGAATAGGTGGTTGGTACAACCCTGGTTGGGAATGTTTCCAATGGAGTGGTGGTACTCACGCCAGTCTACCCATATGTCAATCTGCACCAGCTACCGGAGCCGATTGTGGGTGTGCCCTATCAATACCTTGGATTTACGAATGTAGTCCAGTACAGTCGGCACCCCTGAATGGCTGTATTCCTATACCTTCAGGTACAACCGGTAACGGTGGTACACTATTTCTAGATTGGACCGCATGTACACAAAGTTGTCAAGCATATTGGGACTGTACCCCAAACGGGTGTACGGGACCAACCTTAGGACCAGTAACGCCATATCTAACAGAAAATGCTTGTAGAGTAGTATGCGTACATTATGATTGTTCATTAACAGCTCTACAAGATAATGTTGTCTCATGGTTGGGGTCATACCCAATGACCGTCGGAACACTTCCTCCTGCAGCGTATTACGCATCTTTAGGATACGGTACATCTTTAAACTTGATGCAACCCTGGTTAATTTTTTACCCTGGTGTTGGTTGGTTTAATGGAGCTGACTCTCCCCAAGCTGACATTCTTAAAAATAGTGGTGGGATAGGACCATACCAAGGACTACTAAATGATGCCTTTGCACATTATATGGCAGTGTACCCATCAAGAGACGTGAGGGAAACTTATTTTGTTAATACCGACCCAACCGCGTGTTCCAACACCTGGACATCTGACCCTATATGTCCTTATTCAGACGGACCAGGTTGTTGGAATACACTTAGTCATGTTGGCATACTTATTCAAGCAAATGGGTGGTATCTTAGTATAAAGTCATACCAAGAGCTAGACAATTGGTTAGGTGGTGTCGGATGTTTGAATCTACCAAACCCCTCAGTTTATGATTTTACTTCATTACAAACTTATATGTTAGGAATGACTACTTGTACTATGCCGTGGTCCACAGCTATTTATAGTTTCACAAGTGTAGAAATTCATCCTGATAAAATATTATGCCCTAATGGTGTAAGTTGTGATTGTATAGAACATGAAGGTACTGGACAAGGCATTTGGTGGCAATCAAATTATAATGACTGTAAAAATCATATAACTTCACCTGGTGAATGTTGTGATATATGGTTCCCTGATGTGTGTACATGTTGTGAATCAAATTTGCCAGCCCTCGCCATATCAAGTGGGTGGACAAACTCTATTTTTTATAGTGGACCACTAGACGCTGGTAATCAACTGCAAATGAAATTTCTACAATTAAATCCTGTCGCAAGTCATAAAATGTGGCTTAATGAATGTGTACAACTGAATAATATTTGGTCCCCAACACAAGGTGCATGGACGGACTGTTGTGCGTGTTGTACTATAGCAGATTCATATGCTGGACCGATACCAATAGTCCCCCCTTCACGACATTCATGTACTGCTAGTCATGTTGCGTCCATAGGTGGGATAGTTCTATCCTCCATCAATAATATAACACAATGGACTAGTTGCGGTGTAGACGAGGACTGTGTCTCCTGTCAATTCCCAGCAGGAACTATTTTAGGTTAGATGGATATGGAAAAATTAGATAAATTTAATAAAGGTGGATTTGTACATTACTTTAAAAAGAAAACTGTAGAAAATTATGGAAATCGTGATTATGAATATAAAACCACAATTAATAAATTTGAAAAATGGGTAGATATTATAAGTAAAAAAGAATGGTTCGACCAATTTAAATATGTTGTAACTGGTTCATTTCCCGGTCACCTAAAAGATAAAACATCAAAAGCGAGTGATGTGGACATTATTCTGGTAGGAAAAACTCTTGATTTTGAGTTAATAAAAGAAGTATTGGACAAATGTATGACAATAGCAAGGGAAGAGTGTAAGTTTAATATAGACATATTCTTTCAAAGAGAAATGAGATATACACCCAATCAAGGACCTATGTATAAACCTAAATGTTGTAAAGGACATTCCGATTATATTGAAAATAATCCTGAATGTGAGGTAGGTTCCCTTTTTAAACCAGCGTGTTGGTCAACTGTAGCTAATTTATCTGAACAACAAAAGAAGATAGGTAATAGAAAGTTATATGGTGAATTAACCCCAGGGTTATATGAGGTACAGTTAACGTTCCCATCCGAGAAACAGAAAAATAAGTTAGAAAGTGGAATCATGTACGAAAAAGAATTTTATGTTAGAGATTATAAAAATAAATAAACCCATGGATATTTATAATAAAAACTTATGGCGTTAACCAAAGTTCCTATAACTGGATGTATATACCCCTTAACAAAAGAAGAGGTATTGATGAATGTTTGTGAAAGACCAGAAACACGGTCCAATATATTTATAGAAAGGGGTAAAGTTACGGTATTTGAAAGACCACAACGATTAGGACAAATACCCAACATGGGAGAACTTATATTACATGGGCATGGGTTTTATAAAATTGATAAACAACCTTAACAAATGGCATTAGGAGCATACGGAATAAAAAGACCAGCAGACGTTCTTCCAGATGATATGGAAGTAATAGTACATAGAACTGCCAGCAGAGACGCTACAGATGCACAGTCGATATTTACACTACAAGCAAATACAGTATTACAACCACATTACCACAACGGACAAACAGGTGGGGTTTCAGGTGTAGAAGTACTAGGTGGGTTATATGATTTTAAATTGCCATCCACTGTATTCGCTAATAAAGGTATATACACGGTGTATATTAGACCTGCAGAAATTAGAACAACAATCACTGATTGTGGAATACTATCTTCACTACCAAACGTTAAAGGTTTAGTGTTTGACCTTAATAATATACCCGCACAATTCAGAAGCAGATTCCAACCTCACGGACTAGTTGGGTATAGAATAGAATATTTACAACAAAATGGTGAGAAAATACACAATTTTTTTAGAATTGTAACATCCAACTTCTTTTGTGAACCAGTAACAGCTAATCTATCAAATCCTAGTCAGATATCACCACGATATGTTTATACTAATAAACACACTAATTTAATATTTTGTACACTAACACCTACTAGTGCACCATCTAATAACCCTAATGCAATACCATTTATAGGGCAACCAGCACAGAGTGTAATTATAACTAACACTTTTTTTAACCCACTGGTTCTAGATATTGAAATGGTTGACCATGACTTTGAAACCTTAGCTATAGCTCTATATGGGAATCAAACTAAATCTATAGATGATGGAATTTACACACTATATGATTTCACCACTCCTAACCCTAATATTTATGCACAATATGATTTATATGAAGTTAGAGACCAATATAATGACCAATTATATGAAGTCAGAGAGAGTAGGGGTAATAATATAGATTTTAGTAAGAATTTCACAAACATAAAAGTTTAAATTCGGAATTATGGCAAGTAATAAATTCCGATATCCTCCAGCTCCTCCACACGGAGGAGAAACCTTTAGTGATTATCTAGTTGGTAATCAAATAACCGACGGGTCTTCACAAATGACTATGGGTAATTTTATGTTTACCCAAGATGCTAGTAATAAAACTAATACATTATATAATATAAATTCTTTCTCATCACCAGTAACTTTAGAAAGTATGGGGATGAGTGACATAGGTATTGCAAAATCAACCCTAAGAAATAGTATAGAAGTTTTTATCAATAATGATACAACTGATTTAAGTAGTTTTGTTCTTTACGGTTCATTAAATAAAAGATTAAATGTTGCAGTTGAAAATATAATAAATAATTTTCCGTCTGCATTATTTATGGACGGTATTGACAGTAATTATAATACCGGCAAAACAACAGCTTATAATGTAATATATGACGTTGATACAGACAGAACCACTTTTAGGTCTTTTGTTAATTTAATATCTAACCCATTTAGTATAGAATTTACCACTAATGGTAATTTGTTAGATAATGATATATCCCCACAACAAGTAATTAATAATTCAGAAAGTTTAGGTAATAGTGCAGATACTATAGTTAAAATAGCTGAAGGTAAAGTAACAAAGTTAAGAAACTTAACTAACGAATATAGTAAATATTCCTTAACATTTAATAACAATATTGGAACTAAAGAATACAATGTTGTAGGTTTTACACCTCAGAGTACAACAACCAACTATATTGAAATTATAGCCGAAGGTAGTCCATTTGGTACCGCGACAACTATAACCAGAAAACAATTTTATTTAAAACCTAATGCAATAGAAAGCGAAAGAAGTTTCGTTAAATTTAAAGGAATAGAAGCATTTTTAATGTCCCGAAATGTTTCACCAATCTATACGGCTAAATTTAAAATAGTAAAAGAAACTGATGAAGGTAAAAAATATTATTCATACATCAATAAAACATGGCCACTAGAAGACGCGATTAATTTAGATATTGGTAGTACTACGTATTTAACATATATTGCTGAGTTAGCAGAAGTAGGAGAAGAATTAGATGGGATTAAAACTAATTTAGTGTCCAGATTTTTAACCTCACCTACATTAAAAGAATTTGATACACCAGACAAAAAAGTAGAAAAAACTCTTCAGATATATGGAAGAAGTTTTGATGATATAAAAACATATGTTGACGGTATAGCATATATGACAAATGTGACATATGACGGTACCAATAATATACCTAATACACTAATTAAGAATTTTGCAAGAACATTAGGGTGGTCAACACCGTCAACACTAAACAACGACACATTTTTAAATGGTGTTTTAGGTGTGACACAACCAACATATTCAGGTACTAGTGTAGGTATGACACCAGCAGAATTAGACGTTGAATTATATAGACGTATATTAATGAATACTTCTTATCTTTTTAAATCTAAAGGGACAAGAAAATCTATAGAATTTCTATTAACATTATTAGGAGCACCTGAAGCACTGATAGAATTTAATGAATATGTGGTAGTTGCTGATTCACCACTTAGACTAGTAGAACCATTATTCTATACTTACGGAGGGCCTAAAGCTTTGTCCGCTTATACAGGTAATCAATCAACTGGATGGGTATCACCAAATTATTTTAGACCACAAAATAGGTTTGACCGCATGTGGGGTCTAATATCGGGTGGGACATATACATCATCGACTATTAACTATAGTTCCCCCTTATCTACATGGTATTATAAAGATAGTTTAAATTCACACTCTTTTAGATTAAAAGATTATCCTATAGATTCACAAGGATATCCTACTGAACCAGCAGTAAATAATAATTATTTTTTCCAGAGAGGGGCAGGTTGGTTTGAAAGAACTGAAGAACACAAATCAGATATTATTGTAAAGACAGATTATATTGTTGGAACCCCATTATCCGCAACTTCTGTTTTAAGTGGATGTACCCCTAATATAATAAATACGTTTGCTGAATTTACTTGGGGTGGATTTTGGACTATGGGACAATATTCTAATAAAATAAAAGCACCTTATTTAGATAGATTTAGACGATTCCCCCATATGGCGTTTGGGTTTGGGTTGAATAGAATTATTGATGATAAGAAATCCTGGATTAGAAAAGAACCAGGGCTAGACAACAGAAATTATAGTTACGATACGAGAGCAGCACATTACCAAAGTTACGACGAAAGACTAGTATTAAATGTTAAGAATGTAGATTTATCTCTGAATATTGGGCAAGCATTGGTATATGATGTATGGCAACAATCAGTAAATAACGGGTGTTTCTTTAGTGCAGACACTAGTATGACGGGAGGGACATTGTACAGTACCTTCCAATACCCAATTACTAATAGCGGTAAATGGTTCGGAAACCAATACACTCAAGCAGTTGTAGGACAAACAGATAATGGTACACCTTATACCGGAAGTAAATTTAGGTCAAATGGTGTAGGAAGTCACGACGGTGGGTTTGCTTCAAATAGAAATTTCAGAAGGTCTAGAGAAGCTATTATAAGATTTGAAATTTGTGTTAACGATACTAGTCCTAATACCATGATTGGGTTTTCTAAAGGGATGTTAACTCCAAGCGATATCGCGACATCTACAAACGTCCCTAATTTTGTAGAAGGTATAATGTTTGTAGGTAGAAACATTCAAGTATATAGTGATAATACAAACATTGGTAGTGCGTCTCAAATAGGTAGTAATGCTTTAGGTACCAATGTTTGGACAAATGGTGTTGATAAATTTTTTAAAGGAGAAATTATTTTAAAAGCTGGTGGTGGAGCTAAATATAGAATATATGCGGACGGTAGCACAAACACTATGTCTACATTCGAAACTTATGGTAATGTTTTAGAGAACGTTAAAGTGTTTGTATCTGAAGATGATTCTGGAGCAGCAGCGGGACAGTTTCTTATATTAAACAGTTTATACGCATTTGATGAAGCTAAACGATGTCCATCTATAGATACTAATATATTAGATTTTAAATCATTTAAAAAAGATTTCTGGAGACTGTTTATTGATGTTAGAAATAGAATGACGGTTAATGACGGTAAGACCGGTGGATACCAAGCTCTACAACAAATATACCTAGATTATTTAAGACAATCATGTGGGGATAATAATAGATATACATACGATAAGATGTTATCTTATGCAAAATCTATGGGGACATACTGGATTAAAATCATAGAACAAATGGTTCCAACAACCACCCTATGGACGAGTGGTCTTAAAGTAGAAAATTCTCTCTTCCACAGGGATAAATTTGTGTACAGATGCTTTAGTCCAAGCGGACAAACAATGCCATACATCCCCAACGTAATTATTAATAATATATTAAGTGGGTACACATCTACTCCAGCACCAATGTTAAGAACAGCAGCTATGAGTATGTCTGCACCGCCACCCCCACCACCACAATCCCTATATTTTAGAGCTATGATAAGTGGAGGGTCCATAAACACATTCTCTAGTTATATATCAAATTACGATATCAATAATAAAATTACAACAGGTAGCAAACTAATCAATAAGATAACAAATACATTATCTAACGAATACCACTCAAATAAACCTATATATGAATCCAAAGGAATCTTTACAAAACAAGGAGCTACTAATAATCTTTTATATGTAGAAGGTTTAAAACCCTATAGCCAAGAGGGGTTAGGGTGGGTAACTAATTATACATTAGGTAAAGATGAAATTACTAATAACACTCTTAAAGGAATAAGACAAAGATATTAATTATATGGATAATAAAATATATAGAAGTAGTGTGGATTTTAGAGTTCTTAGCGATAAGTTAACTTTTGTATTCTATATAAGTGATGTTAATGCCCAAAAAGCAAAATGGGCCACTATGGTATACGATACCGTATACCCTGTAGAGTTAGTAGTTACAAAAACCGAAAACAACAACGAACGTATGTTTCTCAGGTTCACCCCAAAAGGAAGTACAATCACAGTTGAAAATAAGAGTCCTATTAGGTTTAATAAGTCCGAAATAATACTAGAAGTTTTTAAAAATAATATGGGGGTTTACGGATTTAACTCCATTAAAGGGTGGAAGTATGGAGCGTTTCTGTCTCATAATAAATATTATAGAATATCTACAACACAACACGGCTATGACACAATACATGGAGGAGCTATTAAAGAATTACCAATAGTACAAGCCTATAAAAAACATGCAATTCAAATGATATTACCCGCTATTTCCTCAAAATCGATAAAAGGAGGTATGTCGTTTGATATGGACATTCTAATTGAATCTGGAGGACAATACATAACTTCATTAGGGTTACGTTTTGGTGTAGATGATAAAGTTATGCTTGAAGGGTACATTTTAGATATTAAGGTACCGATACATATTACTTCACCAAATCAACCAGTTAAACTAGAAACAACATATATTAAGTTAGATAGTATGAGTTTAAATTCTAAAGAAATAGTATATGACTATAAAAATCAATTAACCCCACAAAATATACAACCCGAAACACTCGAATTGATAAAAAGTAATGTGTACGCTGTACAAAATATTTTTACTATAAACGCAAATCTTACAGACTTTAATCTAGGTTACGATAATATTATTGAAATACCTTATAATGTTAGTAGGGACGTTACGGATTATGGCATAAAAGAAAGCAAACCAATAATAGTAAACGGAAAAAAGATACATGTTGTTGATTGGGTGAATGAAATACGTAATAATAAAATATTTTCATCCACTAATAAATGTATGTCCCTAAGTTTCACAAACAAAGAACAATTAAAAGCTTTTGAAGAGAAATTAAAATTACAACAAATAGGTAATATAGAAACCTATCCTGTTGTAGAGGGAGAAAGAACTATAAAATCTGTATTAAGGCCATACACCAACATAACCCAATGGATTAAAAGAACATCATTAAATCAATTTAATGATGTTAGATTTACATACACTAAAGATGGGGATATAGATAATATATTAATTTGTCCTAGTAAAAGAAGTGCAATAAACACATCGAGAGCAGGAAGACAAACTGGTTTACATACATCAGGCGGGGAATATATGTTAGACGGGATAGACTATAAAGGATATTATCATGTAGGTAAAGATAGTATTATATATACAGGTAAGAACCCCAAAGAATTAAATATAAAAGAGTTACGTAAATTATTCAGATATACCCCTATAGACCAAAATAGCAGTACAGATTTTTGTTTTACAACTAATGGTGTGTCACCTAATGGTGTGTATTCTGGGTATACTTCTGCAAGTACTGACACATACGATTTAACTTTTAGTGGTTCATGTCTGTCCGGAAGTACAACCATCCCTATAAGTGATTTTAATAAAGGAAAAAACATTCCTATGATTGGTGATGTTACACAGGAATACAAACCTTACGCTTTTTCAGAGGTCTATAAAAAATCATTATATATAAATAATGTGATGGACAACTATATGGGATATAGTGCTCAAACTTACGGGACTTATAGGTTTACATATAAAAGTTATTTAAATTTATCTTACGTGGATACTAAATGGTGTGACTATTTAAAAACTGTGTATAATTCGGCAATGACTAAAACCTACCCCTCAACAGACTATGAAATAAAAAGGTTAATAAACACCTCAATAATTAACGCTGGAGTAGGAGAAACTACAACAGCCGTAATGGATACAGGGTATAAGTATTATCCCGGTGATAGAGGAAGTAATGTTAATGGGATAAAAGGTTTTGATTTTAAAGTGTACTTGACAAAGACTAATAGTTCTGGTGTTACTACAACTTTAGAAGAATATAGAGTTTTAAGAAATAGTAGTGATGGTATTGCGGACGAATATTTAACTCTAGAAGTTAATAACATGGACAAAACAGGTACAGCATTTAATAGTTGTGTTCTAAATAGTACATCAGCATCTACTATATTTGAAAAAGAAATATTGGTAGAAGTTGATACAGGGTTTATAAATTTAGAAGCTAAAGATGTGATTAGGCTAGTCTATGATGTTAGTTATGAAATCACATCTAAACAAAAAGGAACAGCTTATGTAAATCTAAGACTAGGGCATAAATTATTTAACGGTACACCAACAGAAAGACCTTGGTTCAGAGCCATAAAATCATCAGACAATATCGTTACTAAAAATTTATTCTTTGACCAAACAGTAAAATCTAAAGGTTTCATAATGAAAACCAATAATGGTGTTAAAGAGGTTAAGATGGATGGTACGTTATATATTACTGACAATAAGTGTGAAACCATCACACCACCAGTAGTAAACCAAGGAACATTCAATAAGTTACAATTTTTAGATAGTAATGGTAAAAACAATAAACTTACATGGGATACCAAGATAGACAAACCAACTAATAATTGGCAAAGACTAATAGAACAAAATTATATAAAAGATTATACCCTCACAAAAGATAGTGATAATTTAATGACTAATATAAATGTGGATGGTGTATTTAAATTTTACTTACCTTCTTATAATCCAGATTTTGGGTCACAATGTGAATTTTCTTTCCCACAATTAAAACAATCTTATGTTATCGTTAATGATTTTAAAACCATTTATGGGAAGAATTTAATTCATTATATTGTGATAACACCAAAATGTGATTTATATAAACCTTGTTCCCCTGAACGACCTATAACTTCTTATGATATATTACATAAAACTACACCAGATAAATGGAAAGTAGTGAATATTGATAGGAAAATTAATATTAATGGTAAACAAATCAATATAGTAGGAGGCTCAGGTGGTGGTGAATTTGAGCTACCAAAAAGTTTAGAATGTGAATATTATTGTAAGTGCAATCAAAATATTAGACAAACAGATGTGGTAGATTCTATATTCGGAGTTTCTCACATTATGAGTGATTTTAAAGCTGGCACTTGTAGAGAATGTGTAACATATGCTAGAGAATATTGTGATAGGCTAGGGAAGGGATGTAGACCTGTATTACTTAATGAATGTGAAGACGACGCAAAGGCTTTAGATATGGTAACACCCATGAAACCAAAAGGAGTACTTCCTATTATGGTTAATGATGATGGTGGTACAGACCCACCAGAACCTTCATCAGATTGTAATAAAGGCACTTGTAAGTATACATGTGTGGGAGGTGACATTGGGTGTGTGGTTAGTGACTATGGAAACTTTTTAAGTTTACTAGAATGTGAAAAAGAGTGTCTAGACCAAAAGGTTAATGATAAGATTGATTGTAGCAAACCACAAGATAGTTGGAACCAAACAGAACGTAAATTTTGTTTAAGAGAACCTAGAGGGAAAACTAAAAGATATGCGTGTTTAAGTGGAAAATGTAGAAAGGCTAAACAAGGGTCTTTTACGTCTTTAGATGACTGTAAAAAAATATGTGAGAAGAGAAAACCAGATTCTAAAGGGTGTAACCCTAAATGTACCAGAGAAGAAAGGTGTGTCAATAGAAAATGCCTACCAAAAATTAAGAAACCAACACTTTATGTGTGGCTTTGTAAAGAAGGTTTGTGTTGGGAGACACCAGCTAATACCCCAGGATTAGGGTATATGTCATATTTTACGACATTAAAAGCGTGTAAAGCTGGATGTGAAACAGTTATAACAATAGATAAAGACGATAAAACAATTAATCCGAAGAAATACGAAAAACAAATAGAACAAATTAAAGAAGAGATTCCAATTAGTGAAACTGACGCAACAACAGAAAGTACTCAAACTGATACAGGTGAGTTTTGTGACGACCCAAACACTTACTGGTGTGATGTTTTATCAAGTTGTATTCCTATTGACGAATCTTGTGGTGATAAAACTGACTCCTCAGATACAAAAGATGATGATTATACGTACGAATAAAATAAAATAATGAAATAATGCCAACAAATAGCGGAAATATAATATTAAATACTTACAATATTAATCATACACTAAGTGGTACTTGTGCGGGTTATATTAACCAATTAAGTGTTAGTGGTGGTACTTCACCCTATAGTATATTATGGAGTGGGATGACTACTTATAGTGCTAATACTTTTGCTATATATAATTTATGTGAAAATACATATCTAGCAACTCTTACAGATATAAGTGGTAATACAGGAAGTACATCATTTGTTGTTAGTGGACTTACAAAACCAACCATAGAAACTAAATTAAGTGATAATTCGTGTATTGCGGACACTAATAAAACATGTACTTTAGAAGTTGTGTCAGCTAAGACATTAAGTGAATATTATAGATATGAATTAAGAAAAGACGGTAGTTTGATAGATACATATTACGGTACTTCCGCGGACACGTCACATAGTTTTATGGGACTTTATAATGCCATGTACACAGTAACACTGGTAGAAAATACCCCAACCATAGATAACGTTGAATATACAGAGGGGTGCACCGGGTTTGATTATTATAGTGGACCAAGTTATAGTGGTTGGTCTATACCTACATTATTTAATAAATGGACTAATTTTGTACCTTGGGCAAAACACAGTATAGGTTTTACCGCCGGTTGGGGTCCAGCGTGGGCATCACATAGATATGTGGATAGTGGTTTAGCCTTAGACGGAAGTATATTATATGACGACCCAAAAGTATGGTTTTATACTGGAGCTTCCGTAAATAGATTAACCGATAACGGAACTTGGTATTTAGGTGTATATTCTACCGCTATGAAGGAAGGTGGGAATGTAGGACCCGTAGTAGGGAACTTAGCAACAGATATTGGTAAATTCTACTTTAATACCCACATAAACAAATTTGTTATGAGATGGCCTACCCATCCCCCATTTACTACGTTAGGTTGGTTAACCATAAATCCTACCGTTAATTATGGGAGAGGAGGTAACCCCATAGCGTCAAATTGTACAGGTGCAACCAATGGAATTAGTAATAGAGATTTAACTAGTAATGACAGAACAGTATCTTCAGCGGGAACAATTGTTTTAGCAAGTAATATTATTGGTGGAGCTAATAGGAAGTTCTACTCTATGCAAAATAATTCACAATCATCTGGAATGATTAGTGCGTGTCCATATAACAGTTATGAGTGGGAACTAACTTTAAATTCTGTTAGTGGAGATAACGATACCATAGCAGTAGTCTTGCATTCATTTAAAGACACTCTAGGGCAATATGGACCTGTCGGGGTAAGACATAACCTATCATTAAATATGGCAACCTCAAGGGGGAGGGTCATAATATCAAATAATAGCCAATCTTCAGCATATGGATTTAATAAAACAACACAATTAATAACCAGAAATTGTAATGGTGGTTGTATCACTGCAAGTGCAGGAGATTATGGACAATCAACAATTTTAGCAAATAGTGGTACTACCTGTGCGATTCCAGGTGGGGTAAATTGGAATACATTAGAAGGTATAAGATTAAGAATAACTAGAAATAATAGTAAATTTAAGATTGAGTTTACCGACCCATTAGACGGGTCAATTGGTGACGCAAGACCCTACAATGCAGTGTATGATATTAATTTTGACATATTAAACTCCCTAACATGGAGTGGTAATAGTGGGTCGGCACCCAGTTATTCAGACAATAACTCACTTTTAAAATTTAATACCCCAGGAAGGGTAGGTTTTTGGCAAGGTTCACAACCAGGAACAAGTTGGTACCATATGAAGTTCAAGTCAAATTTATCAGGACCATCAACCACAACAACTATTACAGCAACAACAGCAACCACCCTTAATACACTTACAAGTAGAAATTGCCAAACCTACTTACATTGTAATAATGGTGTGCCTACAGTTCGACCTAACATAAAAGTACAAATGCAAACTTACCCACAACCTACAATTAGTAATGTGGGGTTAGCTACGCCTAGTACTAGACTAACAACTATAGAGGGTAATCTACCCGCATTACCTGTTTATAATATTACAACACAAAAAACAACTAACGTTACATTTTATTTCGGTGGTGATAATAGTGAAATGTTATTTGGTAATACGTATCCTAAATTTAGAGTTTACCCATATATATTTGAAACCGAAGAGGTAGCGACCGCACCAGACTACGAAGCAATTATAGACACACTACCAAGTATAACACAATCAAAAACAGGTAATAAAGTATTTGTTGGGGTAACCCCACTACACCTTAGTGGTTTGTCTACAGACACATCTTGGGAGTTTATAGTAAGACCAAGCTTTTTAACTAAAGATAAATTAAGTTATGGGGAGAATTGGATAGATAGTGCAATATACCCACCTAGTAAGAAAATTAACTATAAGACAGATTATTATATGGTTATAGTTAAAAATCCTCAAATACCAACTTTAAATTTAAATACCTTTACAACTGCAGCATACACACCAACATTAAGAATTGTAAATGAATTAGTAACCTTAGCTCCTACAGGGGACACTGTTACTCTTTCTAACCCATCACCCTATTCATCGTGGACACACACTTACACATTCGATAGTCGGCCAACCAGTCAACCAGCAGTTTCAGCTAATGGTGTTATGTTGACAAATGGTGCGTCAGGAGGTACACATGATGGTCAAGCCGGTAGAAGTGGTGATTATCTATGGGCCCCAGAAGCTAGGACTGTACGTTTTCACAGACAGACAGTAAAAAATGGAGATAAGATACAATATATGTTTGATTCAGCAGGAGGTTCGTATACCCAATTTCTTACCATTCCAGGTACGGTATCTACATCATCAGAATCCACTATGTTTCAATCAGACGGGTTTTATTTTATAAATTTGGATAAACAATCATCAGGTGGTGTCGGTATAGCTTTAAATGGAGCACTTTTATATAACAATAAAGATTATAAAAAAGTAGGGGAGAATAGAATACAATTATTAAAAGATACTTCTACTTATCAGAGTAATGATGCGATAGCGTTATTTTATAGAACTATATATGATATAATATCTTATATAAATATAAAGAACCCAGTAATCCCGGTAACCTACTTCAAAACAACCAACTTAATAGAAAAAATAGTAGTTAGACTTTTTAATGGTAATGGAGATAAAATACAAGAAACCATTAAAGAGCTTAGTATTGATACTATTGGTCTAATAAACGCCAATTTTACACTAAAAACACCAAAACCAAATACATATTATTATGATGTGTTAATAAGGAGAGAGTATCCATTAATTAATGGAGAAACCATAACAACAGAGTCACAAACCGATAGGGTTAGTTTCGTGATATCGGACGATGTATTCTATTCTTAAGACTAATGTCCAAAAAGGATATAAAATATATTTATAAATAAAGAAAAGATTATGAGTTATATAATTAAAAACAGTACACAAGGAGCAATTGTAGCTAGATTAACCGATGCAGGTAGAAAAAAATTATCTGAAGGTAAATTAAACATATCACTATATCAGATAGGAGATAGTGAGGTTTGTTATAATTGTTATAACCAATTACCAACCGCATATCCTTCATTAAATGTTTTACAAGCAGAACACAACGCTCAAAACTTAAATTCTGTTCCAGAAAAAAATAAAGGACACATCAAGTATCCATTAGCTGGTGGTGTAGCGGGGTTAGGTACTTCAGCTAGTTTTGGGCCTACTATTCCACAACACCAGGAACAAGAAGTTTATAATACGGCAACCGCAAGAGGGTTTTTTAAACTTCCACAATATAATGCAGGGTTCGCACCTGTAAACGGAGGGTATAAATATTATTCAGCCCAAACCAATAGTCAGTATACCCTATCCTCAAATTGGAGAATCTGTGGTACTGGGATGACAGGTACTAGTCTTATACATATATTTAGTGCAGATTGTGGTCCACAACAATATGCCCCAGTAAATGGTGATTTAATCTCCATAACTTGGGAATTTAAAAACGCTACTTATGCTGGAGATTGTGAAATATTAAACTATAGTGCAGCATCACAAACATTATTCTACCAAGTAATTGCGGGAAATACTAGCAGTACAAGCTCCACACCACTTAATTTAACTTTAGATAGAAAGATTCCAGACTATAACTCCGAAAGTTTAACTGGGTGTGCTAGAATAAGAGTTTATCCGGCAGTCGCCAATAGACCAATGGTAAGGTCTAGCATTTATTCTTTAAGTAGTACAACATCTTATTGGTGTGACGATACCTTATCTTTTAATGATTGTTGTAGTATAGCAACTAATGACACAAAGATTTGGAATATGAATATAAATTGGACTCATACTGTTGCGGGGATTACTTCAGGGTTTGAAAATGTGAACGGATACGGTTCAAGTGGATATTGTGGGACTAAAGAATATTTGGGGTATGAAAGCAATGATGGACAGGCATTTAGTTATCAAATGACCGATTCCTACCACCCAAATGTAATTGGAGGAACATGGTATTTTGATTCAGAAGACAATACTAGAGTAGTTTTACCCGAAGACCAAAAATGTATTGGAATACTTCATTATACTAACGGGAGCAGCACAGACTTTTATGGTGAAAAATTTGCACTTAAAGAACAAGGATTTGGAAGTAATACTATAGGAGAAGCAAAAAACTTTAAATTACATTTACCATGGTTAATGTGGCATAAGAAAAATCAAAACGGTTCAGGTACCGGAACAGGACTAGGTAACGAGACGGTATACGGCCAAACATTTTATGTTGACCCACCTGTAAACAGTATGTATAACGCGACACCGAATGTGATGATGTCCAGTAAGAACACAAATATGAATGATGACGGTTTAAGATATTGGTTTTTGACTGACGATAATATAGGTACAGGTACTACAGTTGCAACACCTAATGTAGTTGGAAAGGTATTTCCAGATTATAAAATGATTGTAATTGATGACCAAGAATTATTAGCAGCTATGTCTTATAAGTCTAATAGAAGTTATACAATTCCAGCACCATCTACAAGTAAAATAGCAGCAGGAGTTTGTCACGCACCAACTGGGTGTACAAATGGGGTAATTAATACCGCCGCTGATAAAATATATATAACCTATATGTTAGCAGACTCTACCGCTGGACTTACTGGTTTACATTGTAATTATTATGTTTATGAAGAATATAATGGAACTGAAAATTTATTTGACGTTGCACTTAACTTTGGTCCAGAATTCCCATATTTAGGTGATTTATCTGCAAATGGGGGTGTAGGGTTTGAATCCAATAGATTACTTATTATGTGGCAAATCGTACCAAACGGAGGACTAGTATTACCAGGAGCTTGGAACTTTAAAGACGCAACCAAAGATATTAAAAATCATACTATAGGTGCTGCAATTACCGCAGCAAAGCTAGTAGCCTCAACATTTTATGTTACAGGTAATGATACCGACACGGGTTGTAACGCGGTTTTAAGTGGGTATACATTAAATGATTATATTGACATGCCTGCGACTAATGATACAACTAATTTACAATTTGGTGATGAATATTTCTTATATGGAACTTTAGAGACCGATATAATGGCAACGATATATGAAATGAGACATATAGTACAATTGGGAAGTGGTGACTTTAACGATTCTGTTAATCCCACTTTTGTAGAGTATAATAACGCTAATCCCGGAAGTACAACCACACCAAAAATAACTGAAATTGGGTTATATGATAATGAAAATGGGTTTCCAGATTTAATGGTAATTGCTAAGTTACAATCACCAGTTGCCAGAGACTCAACACAACAATTTGTAATAAGTATAGACTTTTAATATGGGTTATTTAGATTTAAATAATAATGTTATGTCCGGAAATACATTTAGATTGTATCTCTCAGATTACGGTAAAAGCGTATTAACTTCTGGTGATGGTCTTTATAACGCTATACAAAAATTTGGTTTATCAGATAATGATATAGATTATAGAAAATTTGTGGGTAGTGGAAGTTGTAGTGGTCAGACAGGTGTAAGTGGTTTTAGTGATGGTTGCTTTACCGATATACCAGATAGTAGAGGATTGATACCTACAACTACTGAAGTTATGTTTGGAGAACTTTCACCAGTAATGGCGGGCCCAAGTGTGAAGATTAAAGATAATAGGATAAAGACCTATGATACCACATTAGGATTCAATCCAGATGTTTCAACTATTTGGGCAAAATATACACCACCAACTAAAAAAGGAGAAATTAAAGAACCTTTAGCTGGAACATTTAGTGGTTGTTGGACAGTAGGAGATTCAGTAGCATCATTTTACCCTTCATTTTGTACAGCTTGTGCTGATTTAAATGGTGACGGGGTGGTAGATATTGAAGATTGTAAATTGTTAATTAATTTTATGGGTTCTACAGCTGACCCAGGAGAAGAACTTATGGGAGACCTTAATGGTGATGGGATAGTAGATGTAAAAGATTTATTTTTACTTTATAGTTGTATTGGTGGGTTAAATTATAAACCATTTGAATATTGTAACGATACGGATATTTTCTGTATGTTATGTGATAGATTAGGTAATGAATCTCCCTGTACAGGAGATTGTACCAAATGTATATAAAATAAACTAGATAATTAGATAATTATATAAAAAGAAGATAATAATATGGGATTTGCAACAAGCGCATCGAGTGTTACATTAAATTTACAATTAACTGATTTTGGTAGAGAACGTATTATACGTTCAGGTAATCTAACTAATTTGTTTAGTAAGTTTGCAATTTCTGATAGTGATATTGACTATAGAAATACACAGGCACACACTACATCACAAAATGGATTTATACCGGGAGTTACCGGACAGAAAACCACATTTAGAACAGCAATAAATGACGGATATAAAATGAGAGACATTATTTGGCACTCACCACAATCCACATCGGTAGTGTCCACACCAACTAAGTTTTTAGCTATGGGTATGAAACAACAAAACGGTACCGTTAAATATTATAGAGATACAGTTGTTATAGACTTTTATGTACACGACCTATTTGTTTTTTACAAATTACTAAGTTCTAGATATGTTGCTAACCACAAAGACATACTATCAACAAGTCCAACGACTATAGAAGCATTAGTCAAGACGTATTATAATAATAAGTTGAATCTGGAAACTAAAGGTGATTATTTAGGGTTTTTAGAACGTATGAGTGAATATGGTATAGGTACTTATGCGGAAATATGGGATTCTATAAAAGTATACGATGGTACCAAATTAAATGTTGAACCAGTTAGACTTATATCGGAAAAAGATTATGATTATTATAATTCATTGGTTTTAGCGGGTGGTGCATTTATTAGGAATAACGCTAATGGTAACGAGACAGGATTAGAATTTGACGGTACTAATTTAAAAGGTATTAAACAAGCTTCACCATTTTCATTATTTTTTACACCAGGATTAAATAATTCGAATAATGGTTATATTAGAGGGACTGGTGCCGCATGTTTAGGTTTAGGAGCTTTTGATTGGGGATACTTAAATTGTGGTGGTATTAATAGTTGGAACCAAACAGGTAGTGTACCATACCCACAATTTATTATGAATAACACTTTAAATGGGTGGACTGATGTACCTAGTGACATGAAAAATACCCATTTAGGTTGGATACCAACGGTAGACATGGAATCCACCATCCAAATAGAGAAATTAACAAACAAGGGATATGACAATATATCTACCACTATACCCGCAGCTAGATTAGTTCTAAATGTGGCAACTAGTGACTTAAGTCCAACATATTATCCTATACCACCAAAAATATTAACAGAGAAAAACGGAGACTACATAACTATAAACTCAAAAGGACAACAAGGTATTAAGGTAACAGATACAACACATGATTCAGACACAACAGGATTTATGTTTGGACAATTAGAGTATAGTTCTAATTGGAATACAGTTAATTCAGGTTTTAAATCTGCAGCACCATATTTTAGTGTATTTCCATCTAAAGATGGGGGTCAACAAACTACAGCTAACAGAGTATCATCAGGACAAGACCCTTATTATACACTATTAACTAGAATGTTAAAAATGGCAGATAATATGTTTATTGGGGTAGCTTCACAATCAAACAGTTATTGGAAAACTAACACTTACAGTGGTGGATTTAAAGGTGGGTTGAGTGGGTCAAGTATAAGTGCTTATAATTTTTCATTACCAGTAACATGGACAGTACAGTCACTTGGAAATGCAGACGCGGCACCTTTAAAAGTTACAGTAAACTTTAAGTTTAATAAAAAAGCAATTACGGAATCTATATTATATAAAAATACATCTTCACAAAATTATTATACACTATATGATAACGCGGAATTTAGATTTTATGGTGAATCTGGAGAAGATTTAAGTAGTTATTCTAATGACCCAAGAGGGTTTGGGTACACTACTGGAGGTACTCATAATTGGCAAACAAATACTGGAAAACAATTATTTAGAAAACTAATAAGCGGACAAGAAGTAAAACAAACAAACTAATATGGATACAAAATCATTACAATGGTATAGACAGAATTCAGACTTTACTGAAAATAAAGGTTTAGTGTATATAGATGTGGTAAATCATGGTGCCGGAACTAGATATAAGGACAAAGTATTAGTACCTGATGGTCTTAAATTTTTTGGGACACCTGGAGAATATAGTGCAAACTACAAGGGCTCTAAATACATTTCATTAGCTACCGCACCTAGTAGGGGTAAAGTTTTTTATGTTAATTACGATAAAAATCCTAGATTAACTAAGAAAGAGGTATTTCCTGGTTCCGGTAATAACGATAGACTTAATACGGATGCAAGCCCTTATCATATGGTAAAACTATGGTGTGGGTCTAGTAAAACTTCGTTAAGTCTTAATAATCATACTAAAATTTGGTCTTAAAATGGGAAAATTTAAAAAGATAGAAAAACAGAATAAAACAATAGAGGTGGTATTAGTACCATTTAGTAATAATGGTTGGTCTACAGCATCAGGAACATCACTAACTTTTACGGCCGCTCAACGAGCACCCGATAACGGTAGAGCATTTTCTAATTTATACACCTCATTTAATTTACCTACTACATGTGCACAAACACAATCATACACTTCAACATGGTACGCGAATGGTATGAGCGGATTAAGTCAAGATGATGTTATTGTTGTAAGTGTTGGGGCAAGTACTTATGGGGAAACAATGGACGGTAGGGCAATAAAATTTAGAATGCCTGATATTGCAAATAGTGGGTACACACTATATAGTTCATATTATGAACCACAACCATTTGCTTCAGATAACTCAACTCAAGCATCCTATTTTGGTAACCCTATACTTAGAGGGGCTGTAGTAGGACAACCAAGTCTAGCCAGTTCAAATATAGCATTTTTATTTAGTGATAGAATAAAAAGACCAACATTAGCATCTACCAACACCAGTATCACCAGTTGGACAGACGGTTGGCAACAAAATGTAATACTAAATGGGTATACAGATGGAGGAACAGATAATTTTAGATTTACAGATGTGGTATCATCATCTAACCAACCAAAAGCTTATGCACAAAGTGCTGATTTACCTGTTGGAATAGCATATTTAGATAAAGGATTTTATGTTATTACTGACCCAGAAATAGTAAGTAGATTCTGCTTTAGTTGTGGTACTGAAAATGGGACAACTTTTTATCCATCTCATGTTACAGGGTCAACGGGGTTCACACAATTATATTTTACTGCTGGAACTTCTGCATCATCTGTTCATTATTCTTTTGAAAAAGAATGGGTTTTAACTATTAATGTAGTAGCGGATTCAGGTGAATTTTATGTAACAGAAAATCAGACAGCTTCACCGGCAGAATCACCATATTACGGTGCTGGTGGCTATGATACGGGAATGCAATATAAAACACCTTTTGGGCAAGTAGACGCCATCTGGGACATGTCGGATGTCGCTTCCTTATTTATAACTAAGATAGGGTTGTATGATGGGCAAGATAATTTATTAGCTATAGGATACCCAAATGAACCTATAGAAAAAGGTAAAAACACACCAGTACGCTTGACTTTGACTATGAAATACTAATATTTGTCTTAGATGACAAAAATAGGAAACACCCCAAAAGTATTAGGTCTAGATGTATCAACCAAAACAATAGGTTGGGCATTATTTGATATGCAAACCCAAGAACTACTCGAATTAACCCACTTTTCACCTAAAATTAAACCAACCCCAGATACCAAGCTAGAAGAGATGATGGCAAAGGCCGACCAATTTAGAGATAAAATAATTGATTATACTAATTTTGGAATCACAAAAGTTATTATAGAAGAACCACTAATAAATTCAAACAATATTAGAACCGTCGCTACTTTAATGAGATACAATTCTTTTATTACTAGAATTATATATGACGTATTAGATATCTTACCAGAATTCATCTCTACTTACGATTCTAGAAAATACGCTTTTCCAGAATTATATACTGAAAATAAAAAAGGTAAAAAGGTGTTATTTGGTGCTCATGAAAAAGGTTGTGATAAAAAACATCTAATTTGGAAAAAGGTTTCAGATAAAGAAGCTCATTTAAGTTGGATGTACACTAGAAACAATACCTTAAAGAAAGAAAATTACGATATGTGTGATGCTTATGCTTGTGTGTTAGGGCAGATGCATAAGAATAATATCTGGTAATTGATTTTAATCTAAATATTCCATATATTTCTGATATGGAAGACCCAATACTACTACTAGAATTATTACACGAAGTTTTAGGTGAAGAAAATTCACACTACCCAAACAAAGGACAGGTATCTTTTGATTGTCCAGTATGTTCATACGATTTAAAAGAATTAAATAATGGAGACGGAAAAGGAAATTTTGAGGTCAACTATTATATGGGTGTTTATAAATGTTGGGCATGTTCTGAGACTATGGAAACTCACGGTTCACTTAATAAGTTATTTAATAAATGGGGGAATAAAAGAATTAAGGATACATGGAATCTAATAGGTGGTGACTTTATTAAACGTACAGAAAAAAAATATGAAAAAGTAAGACTTCCGGATGAGTATATAAATTTTAAAGATGGTATAAAATTAAGTATTCCATATAAAGAAGCTTATAATTATCTCCTAAAAAGAGGTGTTAATGATGATATTATAGAAAAATATAATATAGGCTATGCTACCAGTGGGACATATAGTGGTAGAATTATAGTCCCATCTTACGACAAGGATAATAAATTAAATTATTTTGTATCCCGGTCATATGTTAACCATAAAAATAAATATAAAAATCCTGAAGCAGAAAAAGATAAAATAATATTTAACGAACATTTAATAAAGTGGGATAAAAATATATACTTAGTTGAAGGTGTTTTTGATATGTTTTTTATTGAGAATTCTATTCCGATATTAGGAAAAAGTGTAAGTGATAAATTATGGACTACATTATATGATAAAATAGAAAAAAATATTATAATTTGTTTAGATGGTGATGCCTGGGAAGACTCTAAAAAATTATATAGAAAACTAGAAGGTGGAAAATTAATGAATAAAGTTAAACTAATAAGATTACCAAAAGATAAAGATGTTGGTGAATTAGGTGGGATAGCAACCCAAAAAGAAATAACATTACTATAAGATGAAAATAACAAAAGAATTATCTAAATTTAACAATATAAAATTTCATGATGAAAATCACGCATATTATATGAACGGAGTAAAAACCAAATCTGTCACTTCTATCATAGGTGATTATAAACATCCATTTGATAAAGAATTTTGGTCACAAAAAAAAGCAGATGAAAGGGGGATTACTAAAGAGGAAATATTAACCGAATGGAAATATAAAGCTGATTTTGCCTGTGAACGTGGTTCTGCATTTCACGAATTTGCGGAGAATTATTTAACGAATAAAGTCTTCCCATTTCCTGAAGATAGAATAACAAAAATATTAGATGGTGTAGATAAGATGTTGGACTGTAAAGAAGGTGTCTTTAAATTAATAGAGATGTTTAAAAAGTTTTATGACGATTCTCACGGTAAGTTATTACCAGTAAGAGCTGAGGTAGTGGTTGGAGACGAAGAATGGGGTGTGACCGGAATGATTGACCAATTATTTTTAAATGAAAAATCGGGGAATATAGAGATATGGGATTGGAAAACAAATAAAGCCATGAAAAAACATAATAAATGGCAACAGTTTAAAAAACCCATATCAAATTTAGATGTTTGTGAATTAAACACTTATTCATTACAACTATCTTTCTATAGATTAATTGTA
>TARA_R110001599_G_scaffold353838_1_pt1 | contig 42701 bp, 39 predicted proteins | sample TARA_R110001599 | Tara Oceans TARA_R110001599 (sample SAMEA4398360) | marine metagenome | biome: Polar Biome; feature: [MES] marine water layer (ENVO:01000295) within the mesopelagic zone...; material: water (ENVO:00002006), including particulate matter (ENVO:01000060) such... | reverse complement strand
ATATCAGGATCTAACGAGCTACCCCGTCGTTCGTTAACCGCTTACGAAGAAGGGTAAGGGATTTTCGAAACCGAACTCCGAACCTGGGCCGAACAAAAAAGTGCCCAACGCTCATTGCAAATTAGTAAATCGCCATGCACGCGATCTTGTCATCGATGTTTTGCGCACGAGCGAAAAGATAGATGAGAAGCCGTCTTATTTTTGCTCGCCAGTGACTCGAAGCCTGCTTAGGTAGAAATGCTCGAACGCAACGACGATGACGATCGACAAGAGGCTGACTGCGACGATCAGTGGATCGGAGGAGCCCTTGACCATCAAGAATGCTCCCAAGACCAAGATATCGAGGGCGATCGCGGTGCCGAGAACCAAACGATTCGCTCCGACGTCCTGATGCAGGTGCCGCAATACACCCCAGTGAATGGCGATGTCCATTATCAGGTAGAAGATTGCGCCCATTGAAGCGATGCGGGACAAGTCGAACACGGCTGCGAGGACAGCAGCGACGACTACCGTGTAGACCAACGTGTGCTTCTGAATGTCGCCGGGCATACCGAAATGACTGTGTGGGATCAGCTTCATCTCTGTGAGCATCGCGAGCATGCGCGAGACGGCGAAGATGCTCGCCAGCAAGCCGGAGGCCGTAGCGATCATGGCAATGACCACGGTAAACAACGTCCCGTACCCACCAATGGCCGGCCGAGCAGCCTCGGCGAGCGAGTAGTCTTTGGCCGCGATGAGCTCGTCGAGGGACAGGCTCGAGGCCACCGCTAAGCAAACGGCGAGGTACACGACAAGACAGATCGCCAAGGATATGACGATAGCGCGGCCGATGTTCTTTTTTGGCTCCGTGACCTCATCGCCCGTATTGGTGATTGTGGTGAACCCCTTGAATGCGAGGATCGCCAGCGCAACACCACCGAGGAAGGTGCCGAGCGAAGGGTTCCCGCTCGGGGGAACGATGCTGGTCTGTAGACTGATCCCGGAGGCAGCCAGGGCAATCGCTGCGAAAATGAGGAGCCCGCCGATCTTGACGACTGCGCTGATGTTCGACACGGTCCCGATGATCTTGTTGCCGGCGATATTCACAAGGAACGCCGCGACAATGAGGCCGATGGCGAGCACCGGGACCCAGATTCCACCCGGGTCGGATGGGAATAGCTGAAGGGTGTAGGTGCCGAAGGTTCGGGCCACCAGGCTTTCGCTGATGATCATCGAGAGCGCCATGAGGAGCGCGGCGGCTCCCGTCACGGTTGTCTCGCCGTACGCCTTCTTGAGAATCATTGCGATGCCACCGGCGGATGGGTAGACGCTGGCGACCTTGATATAGCTGTAAGCGCTGAAGCCGCTGATTACCGCCGCGACGATGAACGCGATCGGAAAGAGTCCTCCCGCGAGTTCAGCGACCTGCCCCGTGAGTGCGAAAATACCGGCACCGATCATCACGCCGGTCCCCATGGCGATCGTACCCAACAGACTGAGGCTGCCCTTGCTGTACTCGGCTGAGCGCTCGTTCATTCGGCAGCCTTGGTCTTCATGGGGGTATCCGTCGTAAAGGCTGCGCGCTCGAAGCTGACTACCAAGGCCGCAGCGTGCGCGGTGAGCCTATGGTGCACGCATTCTCGGCCAGTACGCATGGAGTCAAAGCAGTCGGTTGTAAACTACTGCTACCAACCACCCGGTAATTCCGGCCAGCAGCGACCAGGCGACCAGGCCCAGCAGTACTCCGCCCAGGGAGAGTTGCCATTGCATTGTCGATAGGTCGCCGTGCACCATGTGCCCGCTCATGCCCATCATCATGCCTGGCATAATCCAGACCAGCGCGCTGCAGAGAATCCAGAAGATGCCAAAAGTGATGCCCCAGGCCAGGCCGAATTTAGTCGCGTCGAGTTTCATACTTTTTCGTCCATCAGCTTCGTTATCATGTGCTCCCGACCCTGGACGGCATTTCGCAAAATAAGGTTGGTACGTGTGCCGCGTTGTCCTCCACATTCTGGTCGACGAAGCGTTAGTGCCCCTCGTCTAAGTGAGCCCACTAGCCATCATAGTAGGCAGACAGATGAGAGTGTGTAGAACTGATCTATTCTGAGTCGTGGTGCTGGCCGTGTTTGTTGCCGTCCTGCATTGGCTCACCAGTCTGTGGCGATTTGCCGCCGCCCTGCATCTGGCGGTCCATCATCTTGTCGCCGTCCATCATCTTCATACACTTCTGCATCTTCTCCTGCACGGCCGGGTCATTCATGTCCATCTTGGATTTGTCCATGCCCTGCATGCCGGCGCATTCCTGCATGTCTGCGTTTTTCATCTGCTGCATGTTTTCCTGGTCCATCTGCTGCATCGGCTCGTGTTGCTGCATCTGCTCCCCGGGCGCAGCCTGGACCATCATCGCCGCCACCAGGGCGGGCGCGCCGAGGCATATCAGTGATTGACGTGATTTCATGGTGTTTCTCCTTTTGCGGTTGCGTTGCAATTCGGCCGTGTATATTTAGATGCGTATTCCGGCCATGACTCGCATCTCACTTGTGACGCGATCCTCGTCCTGGGCGTAATCCGTGGTGAACCCGAATGGAGCTAGAGCCTACAGCTAAAACCGACGGGCCTGGCGACTCGACAGCAACAATTTGCCAGCACAGTGTATGGCACTACTGACAAATTGCGAGTTCATCATGCTCAGGTTGCACTGCAAGTAGACAAATGTCTGTGCGCCAACGCACACGGGTCGGAGTTTGCTGGCAATCCTGATCTTTTGTTATGCGGAGCGGCAGCAAATGGCGTATTTCCAGCTCAACCTCCTGAAATTGGTACAATCGTGCCGAGCAGTCGCATGAGGCTTGTCCCTATCAAAAACTCCATACTCATTGATTTTGTTGACTTTTCCGCTGGCATACAAGTAGCGTTGCCGGTATAAAAACGATACTTGTTCCTCTGCTCACCACCCTGGTCGACCTCCTGCGGAGCCGGGCCTCGCTCCATCTTGAGATGCTTGCCTTGCGCCAGCAACTCGCAATGGTGGCCAGCCGCGATAACAAACGGCGCCGCTTTCGCCCCAACGAGCGTTTATTCTGGGTTTTGCTTTATCGTTTATGGCCCTCTTGCATTCAGACGTTAGCAATCTTCAAGCCAGACACGCTGGTCCGTTGGCATCGCAAAGGTTTTAGGTTGTATTGGACCTGGAAATCTCGCCGATACCAGAGCGGCCGACCAGCTATTGATCCCGATGTGCGCGAACTGATTCGGACCATGTCGCGGAACAACATTGGTTGGGGTGCTCCTCGGATACATGGTGAATTGAAAATGCTTGGCATCGGTTTGTCCGAATCCACGGTCGCCAAATACATGATCCGTCATCGGAAGCCGCCTTCGCAGACCTGGCGTACTTTTCTGGGTAATCATGTATCGGAGCTGGTATCCGTAGACTTCTTCACCGTTCCCACTGCGACCTTCCGGGTCCTTTATGTCTTTGTCGTTCTGCGTCATGAACGGAGAGAGATCGTTCACTTCAACGCGACGTACCATCCGACTGCGGAATGGACTGCTCAGCAAATCGTAGAAGCTTTTCCCTTCTACTCTGCTCCACGCTATCTCTTGCACGATCGCGATAGTATCTATGGTAAACGGTTTCGGACCCGTGTGAAGAGCCTGGGTATTGAAGAGGTTATCACTGCACCTCGCTCACCTTGGCAAAATCCTTATGTAGAACGGATCATCGGCTCAATCCGCCGAGAGTGTCTGAATCACGTCATCATTTTCAATGAACGGCATTTGCGAATAATCTTGAAGTCCTACGCCAGGTATTATCATGAGGTGAGAACGCACTTGTCTCTCGATAAACAGAGCCCGGTGCCGCGAACAATTGAATCGGCAAACCAGGGAAAGGTCGTGGCTATTCCTCATGTCGGTGGCCTCCATCATGAGTACCGACGCGCAGCCTAATTTCTCATTTGGCAGAACTGCCGCGAATAAAAAGACGAGTGTCATCACTGGACGCGATGCTCTGCCCGTGTTCGCCGACAATTATTGCGATTACGGGAATTTACGGCGTTGAGAATTATCGATACGTCCGAAAAAATATCGGACACTCGTCTCGGGACTTTTTGGTGAAATTCAGTAGTTAGCTATTCACGGATGGAGTTTTTGGTAGGGACAAGGTATTCCAGCACTGTGGCGACACCGGGATTAGCCTGCGGTAAGCTCAGTTTTGAAGGGTGTTTGGAAATTGCCATTTAGTGGACCAAATATTTGACTGCAGCTTTCTACTTTTTTGAGCGTTCAAGTAACCGGTATGATAAGTCTTGCGGCTATAATCTGTGTGGCGTCAGCCACCATGGTACAAGATGACTTGATCCACTAAGAGCTAGTTCTGCTACTTTTAAACTGAAGCAGAGAAGTCTCTATATAAACATGTCAAACACCGAAAAGACGGTCAAGGATATCCGTCGCACCCCCCGGATCAATTCAACGTGCAACTCAACATATTACCCAGCCCTCCGACTGACAATGGCCAACCATGGCTGCTCAGAGCGTGGTACACCGACAGGCCGATAGTAGTGTTCGAGGACCTCGAAGCCGGCGGCCTCCAGATTAGCCAGGGATTCCTCAAACTCCATAAAATGACCGTAGCGCTGACCAGACCAGCCCTCGCTATTGCCGCGTGGGTTCGATGAAAATAAAATCCCCTTCGGGCGCAGGGTACTGTGCAGCTCCTTCAGAACCCGCGGCAGTTCCTGACCTGGAATGTGGAATAGCGAGGCATTGGCGAAGACACCATCGAATGCCTCATCGGGCAAATTCAGCGACAGGAACTGCTGGTGCAGAACTGGACATCCACTATTCGCCTGCGCCATGTCGCAAAAGACTTTACTGCCGTCCAGCCCGGCCGGCCGATGGCCAAGAGATCGAAAATAGCCCAGGTCGCGACCCGGGCCGCAGCCAAAATCGAGGATATCGAGCGCGCGCCCTTCAGGGAATTGGCTGAGGAATTTCTCATAATTTTGAGCGATATCGTGATCTTTCGTCCCCCGCCAGAAAGACAAAGCATTGTTCTCATAATGTCCCAGGGTGATGGTTTCGATCTCGGATAATTGCGAATCGGGAATCTTTTCTGCCATTGAGGTCTGCCACTCGGCTAATTGCTCTTGTTCAATGAATTTTCGTAGGTTGCCGATAATACCAGACTCTAATCTTGTGCGGTGAGTACACTCGAATTCTCGCCCCGAGCCCCCGCTGGGGCAAACCTATCGCGCTGGCCTGAACATAGAAGTCATTGCCGGTGAGTCACCATGGAAGTCAATTCTAGAAACCAGCACAAAAATTCGGGCAAGTTACATCATGGAGAAGAAACTCACCGCGGCTCAGGTAAAAGAATTGGAGCAAGTACTTCCTGTGCATTTCAAGCAGTTGGATGCGGAATTTCATCAACGCGTGGTAAGACTTGGTGCTGCCGCCTCTACCCATGACGCTGAGCTTGTGGCTTTCGAATATTCTCGTTTACCAGAGACCTGTGCATAGGGTACGTTTTTCTGGTAAAAATCAGCTGTTGTGCTATATGTTATTGCAGTACGAGTATTGAACTTGTCCCAAAAAATTGATCGACATCTCACGGAGCTGCCGGTCCTAGTACACCTGTCTGCGAACGCTCTGTTGCGTGAATTTCGAACCGTTCAGATAGAGATCATTAGCGCCAGTATGATTTTTTGACCGATGCCAGCCTCAGCATAAAAACGGCTGATAAGACCCTTACAGCCATCGAGGATGGTTCCAACAGCTTACTCGATAGTCCCAAGTATGGGAGCGGATGTGCAGGGCGGCGCAGGAAGTTCGAGTGGTCGCCGTCAGCGGACGACTCGGCCAGGCTGGTCTGCGCTACGTCGACAGCCGAATCAACGCACAGGAACAGGAGATTATGATGCGCGCCGAACACGTCGCCAAAGTCCATGCCACGCCACTGGGTGCGCCGCCGTACCCGCTCGGTTCCTACCGATTCTACGACCGGGAGTACCTCAACATCCTCTACCGGACTGATCCGGACGCACTGCGGGCGGTCGTCCCCGAGCCACTCGAGATAGACGAGCCGCTGGTGCGTTTCGAGATCATGAAGATGGGTGAAGTCGGTGCGTATGGCCCCTACTTCGAAGGGGGACAGGCTATCCCGGTGCGCCTCGGCGAGGAGCGCGGAGAGTACCTCCACGCGATGTACCTCGACAACTTCGGCGCCACCGCAGCCGGGCGCGAACTCAGTGCCTACCCCAAGGCAATCGGGCGACCGCGGCTGCGGGTGGAGGAGGGCGTACTGATCGGAACCATCGAGGCCACCAGTGAACGAGTCGCCACGGCCACCATGGGCTACAAGCACCGAGAGATGAGCGAAGATGAGGCACGAGCCCAGATCGGTCTTCCGATCTTTATGCTCAACGTGGTGCGCGGGTACAACCGTCAAACGCTTTTGTGTGACCTGGTAAGGACCGAGGTCAAGGACCTGGTGATCAAGGGTGCCTGGACCAGCCCGGCCCGGTTGCAGTTGTTCGAGCATGTGTTAGCGCCACTGGCCGATTTGCCTGTCCTGGAGGTGGTGCAGGCGTCGCATATTCTCACCGACCTGACCCTCCAGCCGGTCACCCCGGTCTACAACTATCTGGAAGCAGGCGAATGAACGCCCAGGAGAACCGCTCCCGTCGTCCCATTGCGGTGATCGGGGCCGGCACCCTGGGGCGTCGTATCGCCCTCATGTTCGCCACGGGTGGCGGTGTCGTCAGGGTATGCGACCTGTCCGCGGACCAGCGGGCTGCGGCGGCCGAGTTCATCGACGAGACCCTGCCCTCGGTTCTGGCCGAGCTTGAGGGGAGCACCGCCGGGACCGTAGAGTTCACTGATCGCCTCGAGGATGCAGTGGCGGATGCCTGGCTGGTCGTCGAGTCGCTGCCGGAGCGTCTGGAGGTCAAGCGCCCGGTGTTCGAACAGCTCGACCGGCTCGCCCCGGCGGACGCGATCCTGGCCACCAACTCCTCGTCCTATCCCTCCAGCCAGGTTATCGACCAGGTGAGCCGGCCCGAGCGGGTGCTCAACATGCACTTCTTCATGCCGCCCATAGTGACCGCCGTCGAGCTTATGTCCTGCGGCAGGACCGAAGAGAGCGTCATCGATGGGCTTCTGGAGCAGCTGCCGAACTACGGCCTGACACCGTTCCGAATTCGCGGTGAGAGTACGGGCTTCATCCACAACAGGATCTGGGCTGCGATCAAACGCGAGGCACTCGCGGTGGTCGAAGAGGGGGTGGCCGACCCGGCGGAGATCGACCGCCTCTTCGCCATGGTGATGGGCTCGCGCTCGGGACCATTCCGGATGATGGACCGCATCGGCCTCGACGTTGTCCTCGACATCGAGGAGAACTACGCCGCCGTCCGGCCGGGGATACCGGAAGGTCCGCGCGAGCTTCTGCGCGGGTACATTGCCGAGGGCCGCCTGGGTGTGAAGTCCGGGCGTGGGTTCTACGATGATTATGCGCCCCGGGAGGAAAAAATATGACAGGCACTTCAATACCGGCGGAGGAGACCCTGGCCGGTCGCAAGGTGACGGTGATCGGCGCCGGAGTGATCGGAACGTCGTGGGCTGCGCTGTTCCTCGCTCACGGCATGGAGGTGATCGTCCACGATCCTCGACCGGACGTGGAGCGCGTTATCCTGGATGGGCTGGCCCGCATCGCCCCGTCCCTGGCAGAGATGGGACTTTCGAGCGAAGGGTTATCCAACCGGCTGTCGTTCGAAATCGATCTCGAGCGCGCGGTGCGGGGAGCCGATGTCATACAGGAGAACGGACCCGAGCGGCTCGAGTTCAAACAGGACTTATGGGCTCGTATCGAGCAATTCGCTCCGGCGCACGCGCTGCTACTCTCGTCGAGCTCGGCGATCACGGCAACGCTGCAAGGCGCGACCATGCGGGACGCCGGGCGTCTACTCATCGGTCACCCGTTCAACCCGCCGCACATGATCCCGCTGGTCGAGGTCGTGCCCGGGGAGCACACCGCTGCGGCCGTTACCGAGGCCGCGGTCGAGTTCTACACCGCGCTGGGGAAGGTGCCCCGGGTTTTGCACAAGGAGATCCGTGCCTTCGTGGCAAATCGTCTGCAGCGCGCGCTCTTTGCCGAGAGTCTCTACCTCGTGCAGGAGGGGGTGGTCACCGTCGACGAGTTAGACGACATCGTGACGAATTCTGTGGGATTGCGCTGGGCCGCCGACGGCCCGTTCCGCTCGTTCTACCTGGGGGGTGGCGCCGGGGGTTTTCGCGGTTACTTCGCCCAGTTCGGACCCGGCATGCGGAATGCGATCGTCAACACACCTAAAGTGACTCTCGACGACGCGTTGCAGTCGTTGATCATCCAACAGACCGACGCCGCGTTCGGCACGCGTCCGCTCGAAACACTCGAACACGAGCGCGATACCAAACAATTGGCGATCCTGCGGGCACTGACCGCGGTCGCGGGCAAATCGGAGGGGAAGAAATGAGCGACTCGATGTTCAGTGACCTGAAGGTCATCGACTGCGGCAGCTACATCGCAGGACCGGCGGCGGCCACAATCATGGCCGACTTCGGTGCCGACGTGATCAAGATCGAACCGCCCGGCGCGGGGGACCCCTACCGGTATGTCCCATCGATCCCGGGTACGCCGAACTCCGAGCACAACTACGGCTGGTTGCTCGACTCGCGGAACAAGCGCGGACTGGCCCTTGATCTCGGCAATCCGCAGGGAAGGGAAGTGCTGCACCGGCTCGCGCGTGAGGCGGATGTGTTCGTGAGCAACTACCCCGCGGCCGTCCGCAACAAGCTGGGGCTGGACTACGATACGCTGGCCGCGCTCAACGAGCGGCTAATCTACGCCTCGTTCAGCGGCTATGGCGAAGTGGGCGCCGAAGCCACCAAACCCGGATTCGATGTCACCGCGTGGTGGGCCCGGTCCGGGATGATGGACCAGGTGCGGGCAGCGGCCGACGCCCCGCCTGTTCGGCCTGTCGTGGGGATGGGCGACCACCCCTCGGCGGTGGCGCTGTACGCTGCGATTGCCTCCGCGCTGTACCAGCGGGAGCGGACCGGCAAGGGCATGAAGGTCTCCTCCTCTCTTTTGGCCAACGGGCTCTGGGCCAACGCGTTCATGGTGCAGGCTGCGCTTTGCGGTGCGACCTTCGTGCCGCGGCCGGCCCGCGAGGACGGCCTCAACGCCCTGACCAGCTACTTTCAGTGTCGTGACGGGAAGTGGCTGATCCTCACCATTCTCAACGAGGAGCGCCATTGGCCGGTGCTGGCCCGCTGCCTGGAGAGGGAAGACCTGCTTGAGGATCCGCGGTTCGTGACGAAGAAGGACCGGCAGGGGAACTCGACCGTACTGATCGCCGAACTGGATGAGGCGTTCGCCCAGCGGGATCGTGAGAGTTGGCAGGAGGACCTGAACGCTCAAGGCATAATCTTCGAAATCGTGGCCACACCGGGGGACCTTCCCGCGGACCCGCAGGTGAAGGCCAACGGTCTCGCCGTCCCGTTCGCCGACGACGAGTCGCTGTACACGGTGGACAGCCCGTTCACCATCTCCGGGATCGAAAAAGTTCGCCCAGTTCTACCGCCTGCTGTGGGCCAACACACCGACGACGTGCTCGCCGAGGTCGGCTACGGGCCGGACGAGATCGCCCAACTCCGCGCCGATGGCGCGGTAGCCTGAGATGTGCACTTCCCAACATCCAGTTCACGAAACCCGAGGTAACCACCCATGGTAGGCCCGAAAAAAGAACGTCTATTGTTTGGAGTCTTTGTGCTGGTTCTGATTGTGATAATCGAACTCACCCTGCACCACTTTCATCTGCCAGCGTGGCCGGCAATTATGGTGATGATATTTTTCTTCGTAACCCACATGGAAAAAAGCGTTATTCCCCACATGATCCTGGGCGGGCTGGTAGGTATCGTTGGCTACATGCTGGCAGCGCCGTTCGTCCAGGCCACGGGTAGCCTGATGGGAGCCGAAACGGCCCGGCTGGTCTACATCTGTCTCTTCGTGTTCATCATTATCGTCTTCGGTGAGATGCTGCCCGTTTTGTTAAACGCATACGGCTTCATGTTCATGCTTATAAGTTCAATCGCCGCCGGAGTGGAAGGGGCTGAACCCGACCCATGGCTGTGGATGGCAGTGGAGTTGGTGGGCGGTACGCTGATCATTCTCGGCATTGTGGGCATCGAGCGGCTGATGGTGATGCTCAACATGCCCATGCATCAGGCGCCGGTCGCCACCGGTAGCGGAGATCATTTTGAATAGCGATTAGATTGCAATTGCCTCGTGGCTTTCTTAGCCCAAACCAAAGGGTTAGATTCCTCCTCTGACACAGGTACCTAAGTGCCAAACGGTAGCAATGTAATGAACCATCCTGTCCGGTGGTAGTCAGGAGGTCTATGCTGCAACCAGTTGTCTGAGCCCAATTCCCGAATTCGGCGGCGTCCCGAATGCGGTGGCGTATGCACGTTTGTATATATCCGCGCTGATTTAGCCAATTGGTGTAATCGTCAAAATCCGCATATTCGGCGGAATGGGCCACAATAATCAACACTAGGTGTTAGGCACTGCTCGGGAGCTCCAGTGATACGAAAATTAACATGGACTGCGATGATGCTTTCGGCGCTTATCGTCGCCCTGTACGCATTCGCAATTCTAATTTCACCGGCATTCAGACCCCTTTTCGTCCAAAACCTATTCGTTACCGGACCTATAGCTATTTCTGTACATCTTGGAGGGGGGCTTGTGGCAATAGTACTCGGTGCTTTCCAAGTAAATTCGCGCCGCACAGCAGGCGTTTTGTTACCAACCCGTTTTTCCTTACCCACCAGATTGGTTGTCTACACTTTGTCTGTCTCCCGGTAAGAATCTATCGCCGGGCAAGCACAGAACAGGTTCCTGTCGCCGTACACATTATCCACGCGGTTAACTGGCGCCCAGTACTTGTAGCGGCGCAGCGAGTCCACCGGGTAGGCGGCCAGTTCGCGGGAGTAGGGGTGCTCCCAGCTGGTTTCGGTCACGTCTTCCAGTGTGTGCGGGGCGTTGGCCAGGGGGTTGTCCCTGGCATCGAGGCGGCCTTCCTGTACTGCGGCAATCTCTTCGCGAATGGCGATCATGGCATCGCAGAAACGGTCCAGTTCTTCCAGTGACTCCGACTCTGTCGGCTCCACCATCAGGGTGCCGGCAACCGGGAAGGACATGGTGGGCGCGTGAAAACCGTAGTCGATCAGGCGCTTGGCCACATCCTCTTCTGTCACACCGCTGGCTTCTTTAATCGGGCGGATGTCGAGTATGCATTCGTGGGCGACATTGCCGCTGCTGCCGGTATACAGGATGGGGTAGTGGTCCTTGAGGCGATGGGCAATATAGTTGGCACTGAGAATGGCAACCCGGCTGGCCTGCGCCAGGCCTTCGCCGCCCATCAGGGCGATATAGGTCCAGGAAATAGGCAGGATGGAGGTGCTGCCGTAGGGCGCTGAGGCGACCACATCATTGTTCGCATCCACACCGGCCACCGGGCTTACGGGATGGCTGGGCAGGAAGGGTTGCAGATGGGCGCCCACACCGATGGGGCCCATGCCCGGTCCGCCGCCACCGTGGGGAATACAGAATGTTTTATGCAGGTTCAGGTGCGACACATCTGCTCCGAACTTGCCCGGCGCTGCAATACCCACCAGGGCATTGAGGTTGGCGCCGTCCACATACACCTGGCCGCCGTGTTCATGCACGATATTGCATAGCTCGATGATGGACTCTTCGAATACGCCGTGAGTTGAAGGGTAGGTCACCATGATGCAGGCGAGGTCATCCTTGTGCCGGCCTGCCTTGGCGCGCAGGTCCTCCAGGTCCACATTGCCCCGCTCATCGCACTCCACAATCACCACTTTCATGCCCGCCAGCGCGGCGCTTGCCGGATTGGTGCCGTGCGCAGAGGAGGGAATGAGGCACACATTGCGCCGCTGATCGCCGCGGCTCTCGTGATAGCGACGAATAGCGAGCAGGCCGGCGTATTCGCCTTGTGAGCCGGCGTTGGGTTGCATGGAGATCGCATCGTAACCCGTGCATTCGAGCAACATATGGTCCAGCTCTGCCAGCATGGCCTGGTAACCGGTGGTCTGGTCGGCGGGTGCGAAGGGGTGCAGGCCAGCAAATTCCGGCCAGGTGATTGGCAGCATCTCGGTGGTGGCGTTCAACTTCATGGTGCAGCTGCCCAGCGGGATCATGGCCCGGTTGAGGGCGATGTCCTTGTCCTCCAGGTAGCGCATGTAGCGCAACATGGCGGTCTCGGAGTGATAGTCATTGAACAATGGGTGCTGCAGATAGTCCACGTCGCGCTGCAGTGCCTCGGGTATGCCAGGGGTCAGTGGTATATCTGCATTCAGATCTGGCTCTGGTTTGCCGCTGAACACCGACACCAGGCGCCGCACATCCTCACGGCGGGTCGTTTCATCCAGCGACACAGCAAGCCGGTCTTTGCCGATAATGCGCAGGTTCATACCCTGGTCCAGGGCGCGCTCGATAATGGCGGATTGTTGATCGCCTACGGTGTAGGTCAGGGTGTCGAAGTAGTCTGCATTGTCGGCACTGAATCCGGCATCGGCCAATCCAGCACACAGCGTGCCGGTGAGGTAATGGATGCGTTCCGCGATTCTTCGCAAACCCGTGGGACCGTGGTACATGGCGTAGAAGGTAGCCATGATGGCCAGCAGCGCCTGGGCGGTGCATATGTTGCTGGTGGCCTTTTCCCGCCGGATATGTTGCTCCCGGGTTTGCATCGCCATGCGCAGGGCCTGGTTGCCGCGGCGGTCTATGGAAACCCCTATGATGCGGCCCGGTGTGGAGCGCTTATAACTGTCGCGGGTGGCGAAATAGGCGGCGTGGGGCCCGCCAAAGCCCATGGGAACACCAAAGCGTTGGGTGTTGCCCACCACAACGTCCGCGTCGAGTGAGCCGGGGGATTTAACCAGCAACAGCGCCATGATGTCGGCGGCAACCGCTACCAGGGTATTCGCCTCGTGGGCCCTGTCGATGAGCGGCGAGATATCCTCCAGGTGGCCAAAAGTGCCGGGGTATTGCAGCAACAGGCCAAAGGCTTCTGTGTTACCCAGCAGTTCATCTGGTTGGCCCATAATGACCTCGATGTCCAGAGCCTGGGCGCGGGTTTTCACCACCGCAATGGTCTGGGGGTGGCAGTCGGCGGCTACCAGGAAGGTGTTGCTGCGGTTGCGCTTGTTCACCCGGTGCAGCAGGGTCATGGCCTCGGCGGCAGCGGTACCCTCGTCCAGCATGGAGGCGTTGGCGAGGTCCATGCCGGTCAGGTCCAGGATCATTTGCTGGAAGGTGAGCAGCGCCTCCAGCCGGCCCTGGGAAATTTCTGGCTGGTAGGGGGTGTAGGCGGTATACCAGCCCGGGTTTTCCAGCACATTGCGCTGTATCACAGCGGGAGTCCAGGTGTTGTGGTACCCGGTGCCGATGAAGGACTTATTGACTACATTCTGGCTGGCCAGTCGCTTCAGCCGCGCCAGTGTGGCCTGCTCGGACTGCGCGCCCGGTAGGTCCATAGGTTTCTGCCGGCGAATAGCGGCAGGTACGGTGTCATCGATCAGTGCTGCCAGACTGTCGTAGCCTATGGTCCTGGCCATTTCTGTTTGTTGTTTCGGGGTGGGCCCGATATGGCGTTGGATGAACTCTGCGTGGTTTTCCAGGTCAGACAGGCGTGTCATAGGTGCTCCGGGTGTGGCCGAATTGCGTGATTCAGGTGGGCTTTTCGAGGCCGCGATAGTAGCAGTTGGGCTACCGCCCGGGCAACAACAGGCCATTGTATGGCCCGGCGGCAATGGCATACTGGGCCCGACTTTGAGTACTGTGACTCTCCTGTATTCAGCCTCACGGGTATATGATCCAGACCATGACCACCGCAACACAATCCGCTATTCCCCTGCTGGATCTCCTGACGGACATCCGCGCCTGCCGCCATTGCGAGCCGGGGCTGCCGTTGGGTGCCAATCCGGTGGTGCGGGCCGGTGCCCGCGCATCGCTGCTGATAATCGGCCAGGCACCCGGGACAAAAGTACATGCCAGCGGCATACCCTGGGATGACCCCAGTGGCAACCGCCTGAGGCAATGGCTGCAGTTAGAGCCGGAGCAGTTCTATGACGAGTCGCGGTTGGCGATAGTGCCGATGGGGTTTTGTTACCCGGGCCGCGGCAAGTCCGGGGATCTGCCGCCATCTCCCGCCTGTGCCCCCCTGTGGCACCAGCGTCTTTTTGCGCAGTTACCTCATCTAGAGCTGGTCTTGCTGGTGGGCGCCTATGCGCAGCAATACTACCTGGACCAGACACCCGCGGCGCCGTTGGCGAGTGGTACGACCCTCACCGAGCGCGTGCGGCGCTGGCAGGATTTCGGCCCGCGCTACTTTCCTCTGCCGCACCCGTCCCCGCGCAATAACCTGTGGCTGCGCCGCAATCCCTGGTTTGAAACGGAAGTACTGCCGGCACTGCAAAGCCGCGTTCTTCACACCCTTCGAATCGGATAAGCCACTTGCCAGCGTGAGGTTTACGCGTTTCACTGGGCCTTTTTGTTTAGGAGATATTGCACTGTGTCAGAGATAGTCGCGCCAGAGTCTGTGGGAATGAACAGCGAACAGCTCACCCGGGTGGGCGAGCATTTGCGCAAACGGTATGTGGAGCCGGGCAAGATACCCGGCAGCATCGCCCTGGTGGCCCGCCGCGGCAAGGTCTGTTATCTCGATGTGGCCGGGCAGCGAGACGTTGAACGTGGCACCGGGATGACCGCTGACACGATTGTGCGTATCTACTCCATGAGCAAGCCGGTGACCTCTGTGGCGTTGATGACATTGTATGAATGCGGCCTGTTTTCGCTGGAAGACCCTGTACATCGTTACATTCCCGAGTGGCGGAAATTGCGCGTGTTCAAGGCGGGCTCCCACCCTCTGTTTGCAACTGAGCCCTGCACCCGCCACATGACAATACGCGACCTGTTGATGCACACCTCCGGCCTGACCTACGATTTTATGCACGCGGGTAATGTCGACGCGGCCTATCGCGAGCTCAGTGTAGGTCAGCCCCGGCGCGGTTATACCCTGCAGGATATGATTGACCAGCTGAGCACATTGCCCCTGGAGTTTTCCCCCGGCGAGCGCTGGAACTATTCCCTGGCGACCGATGTGCTGGGTTACCTGGTCGAGCGTATCAGTGGCCAAAGCCTGCCAGATTTCATGCGCGAGGCGATTTTTGAGCCCCTGGGTATGGTGGACACCAGCTTCGAAATTTCCGCCGATAAAGTGGCGCGACTGGCCTCGTGTTACGAGCGCAACATACAGAAGGAGGTGGTACTGCAGGACGATGGGCAGGACAGTCATTTCGCCCAGCGCACTTTCTGGTCCGGTGGCGGCGGCCTGCTGTCGACCGCGGGGGACTACTACCGTTTTTGCCAGATGTTGCTGAATGGCGGCACGCTCGAAGGTCGTCGCGTGCTCGGTTCGCGTACGCTGCAATTCATGACGCACAATCACCTGCCCGGCGGTGTCGACATGGCGCAGTTTGCCACGGGCAGTTTCAGTGAAACAATTTACGAGGGTGTGGGGTTCGGGCTGGGCTTCGCCAACAAGGTGAACCCGGTGCGCAATGGCTTTCCGGCTTCCGAGGGCAGTTTCTTCTGGGGAGGATTGGCCAGCACTGTGTTCTGGGTGGACCCAAAAGAAGAACTTGTCGTCATATTCTTGACCCAGTTGATTCCGTCAAGTACGTTCAACTTCAGGGGGCAGCTGGAGAACATTATCTACGCGGCACTCGAAGAGAACTGAGGCCCGCTGCCCGCTACATATTAATTGTAATCAGAAAAATCCGGAGATCACTTCCATGAGTAATATCTTCAGCAGACTAATCGCTGCGCTTCTTCTGGCTATGGCCCTTGGAGCCTGCTCAGACGGCAACAATAACAATAATAACGGTGATGGCGGCGGGGACGAGACACCCGAGCCAATCACTGTTGAAACACCCAACGCCGACCGCTGTGAGATTCTCGATTCTGACAATTGCATGTTTCCGTGGCCCAGCAGTGCATTCACGGTTGCTGATGACAGCACGGTCACCGGACTGCGGGTCAATCTCAGTCGGGACTCTATGCCTGCGAACAAGCAGGGCGTTCAGGTCGATCCCACCGAGTGGAATCGCAACGACGGTTTTTCTCCCTCCCAGATGATGCTGGCCCAGGTGCCCGGTGTGGATATGGAGCAGACCGGGGCGCCGCCTATCACAGATCTCGAACAGTCACTCAGTGCCGATTCGCCAGTGGTGGTTATTCGCGCCAGTACCGGTGAGCAGCACCTGATATTCGCCGAGCTGGACGCCAATACTGACGACCCTTCGGAGCAGGCCTTCATCATCCGCCCCATGATTCAGTTCGAGCGCGGCGAACGCTACATTGTTGCGCTGAGAAATATGCGGGACGCGTCCGGGGAACTGCTGCAAGCACCGGAGGTCTTCCGTGCCCTGCGTGATGACACCCTCACGGACAATGACGCCATCGAGGGTCGCCGGGCAGCCATGGAGGACATTTTCAATATTCTGGCGGACGCCGGTGTAGCCCGTGACGAACTTTACCTGGCATGGGATTTCAACATTGCCAGCGTGGAAAATATTACCGAGCGCATTTTGCACATCCGGGATGACGCCTTTGCCAGTCTTGGAGGGGCAGCCCCCGGATTTACCGTGACCGAGGTAGTTGATCTGGCGCCCTGTGCTGAGACGGGATGTGAGGCGGGGCAGGATCAATACAAGTCGCGGACCATCGTTGGCACCTATGAGGTACCCAACTACCTGAACTCAGACAGCGGCGCCCCGGGTTCGCCTTTCTTCTATGACACGCCCGACGATGGCCTGCCGGATCGCCTCGGTGGTGACAATATGTTCACCGCACGCTTTTACTGCAGCGTGGCCCGTTCTGTGGCTGAGGACTTTGACGCGGCGCCCAAGGCGGTTGCCCGGCCTTCGCTGTACGGTCACGGCCTGCTGGGCAGCGGCTCCGAGGCGCTGCGCGGCACCGGCGGCAATATCAACATCATGGCGGACAGCCATCAGATGATGTTCTGCGGCACAGACTGGAGTGGATTCGCATCGGAGGACACTGGCTTTGCAACGCAGATTCTGCAGGACTTCTCGCTGATACCGGCCTTCTTTGACCGCCAGCAACAGGGCTTGCTCAACTTTATGTACCTCGCCCGTCTGCTTAAGCACGACGCGGGCCTGCGCAGCGACCCGGCTTTCCAGGCAGGCGGTGTGCCGGTGTTCGATAACAGCACCGTGTACTACGACGGTAACAGTCAGGGCGGTATTCTCGGCGGTGCATTGATGGGGGTTATTCAGGATGTCACCCGCGGCGCGTTGGGTGTACCGGGCATGTCTTACAGTATGCTGCTGCGTCGCAGTATCGATTTTGCGACCTATAGCCTGTTCTTTACCGGGAGCAATACCGGGGATGATGGCGGTGGCTATACCAGCGTCAAGGACCAGAGCTTCCTTCTTTCCATGGCACAAATGCTATGGGATCGGGCGGAATCCAGTGGCTATGTCTACCACATTGAGCACAACCCTCTGCCGAATACGCCGGCGCACGCGGTGTTGATGCAGGTTGCTTTCGGCGACCATCAGGTCAGCATGTGGACCGCGGAATTCATGGCACGCAGCATTGGAGCCAAGCTGCGTGTGCCCGCTGCGGAGCCGGGGCGCCACCCCGATAGCAACCCGTATTTTGGCCTGGAGCCGGTACCGGCAGGTGATTACGCCGGCTCGGTGTTAACCATCTGGGATAACGGCCCGCTGGGCGGCGGTGCGGCAGGGGGTGGCACTGTGGCTCCGCCCATCACCAATCTGCCTCCATTTGAGCCCGAATTCGGTGAAGACCCCCACAGCCTGCCCCGCAAGGACACCACGGCCCAGGAGGAAAAATCCTTCTTTCTGAGGCCCGATGGCGAGGGTAAGTTTGTTGACACTTGCGACCCCAGCCTGCCTTGCACCACAGATGGCTACGTACCCGGCGGTAGTAGGTAAGCCAAACCACGCATTAGCGGCAGGGCTTTCGGGAATTCTGCCGCTAATAAGAATATATCTCACTTATGATTGCTTATGAGAATCACTCCTATTATCATTCCCTCCGTTCAAGGACAACTTACTATAGCGGGGGATAGCGCAGATGAAAAAATTGACGACGGGTCTGATTATGGGCCTGTGCACGGCGGCGGCCACGGCCGCCACACCCACACCCGAGGAGATGTGGGACATTATTCAGCAGCAACAGGTAGAGATTGCGCGCCTTAAGACGCAGGTAGCCTCGGCGGATGCTGAAATCAAGGAAACCAGCGTTAAAGTTGAAGCCACTGCCAGTATGGTGGAAGAGAGCGTCGTGTCCGGTGGCCGCTCTCTGGCATCCAGTTGGACCGAGAAAACCACCATCGGCAGCTACGGCGAGATGCACTACAACAACCTGGATAACCAGAACGGCGACGGTGGCGATACGGATGAGATCGATTTTCATCGATTTGTGTTTTACCTCGGCCACGAATTCAGTGACACCACCCGCATGTTCTCCGAAGTGGAACTGGAGCATTCGCTGTCTGGCGATGGCAAACCCGGAGAGGTGGAGGTGGAGCAGGCGTATATCGAACACGACCTGAGCAGTTCGACCCGCATGCGTGCAGGCCTGTTCCTGTTGCCGGTGGGTATCCTCAACCTGACCCATGAGCCCAATACCTTCTACGGCGTTGAGCGCAACAATGTTGAGAAGAACATCATTCCCACCACATGGTGGGAGGGCGGCCTTTCCCTGGCGGGTGAAATATCGCCGGGCCTGAGCTACGAAACCACGTATACTTCCGGCCTGAAACTGGATGCTGCAGGGGGTAAATTCAAGATACGCGACGGGCGCCAGAAGGTCGCCGAGGCAGATGCATCAGACCCGGCCTACACGGGCAACCTGAAATACACTGGCATCGCCGGCCTGGAGCTGGGTGCCACCGTGCAGTACCAGCAGGACATCTACCAGGGTGAGTACAGCCAGGACGTGGACGCATGGCTGTACGAGGCCCACTTGGCTTATCGCAATGGCCGCTTCGGTTTGCGCGCACTTGCGGCAACCTGGGATATTGATGACGCCATCAACAACATTGCCGCGGGTGCCGCTACGCAGGAGGGTTGGTATGTGGAACCCTCGTGGCTGATTATGCGCGACCTCGGGTTTTTTACCCGCTACAGTGAATGGGACAATCAGGCAGACGGCGCGGGCGATACCGAATTCAGCCAGTGGACGCTGGGCCTGAACTACTGGCTGGAAGAGAATGTGGTGTTCAAAGTGGATTACCAGTTTCAGGACGCCCCGGCAAACGAGAAGGAGCTTGATGGTTTGAACCTGGGTGTTGGCTGGACCTTTTGATGCCGGATTTTAGGGAGATACGTGACACTGCATAGTATGGGCTGGAATTCAGGGCTGGCCGCCATCGTCTTGATGGCGGCTTTTTCCGTTGCGGCGGAAGAGTATCTCTCGCGCGATCAATTTCTTCATCTCGCTTTCGGCGACAGCGAGCCACAACTGCATACCCTGTGGCTGACCGAGGACAGCAAGGCGGCTGCGAGGGATGCTGTGGGCTGGGTTCCACACGCCCTGCGATTGCGATATTGGCAGGCGGGCGGCCGCACTGCCTGGATTCTCGAAGATATCGGTAAAGACAAGCCCATCACCCTGGGCATTACCGTGTCGGATAGACAGATCGAGCGAGTGGACGTGCTAGCCTTCCGAGAGAGTCGTGGTTGGGAGATACGCTACCCCTTCTTTACCAGCCAATTCAGTGGCTTGAGCCTGGCGGAAGACGGCCATTTGTCTGACACGGTCGATGGCATAACCGGCGCCACACTTTCTGTGCGTGCGGTTGATCGGGTGGCACGCCTGGCTTTGTGGCTGGACTCTCAGGTGGAGGGTTAGTGCGCCGCTGGTCTCGCCTGGTAGGTGTACTGTGGCACTGGCATCGCCGCCTGGGTGTATGGGCGGCGGCGTTCGTACTTATGCTGTCGGTTACCGGACTAATCCTGAATCACTCCTCGGAGCTGGGGCTGGACCGCACGTTCGTGGACTGGCCCTGGCTTAGCCGAACCTATGGCGATGGTAGTGCGGAGCTGCCGGCTTTCCAGCCCGGCCAGAACTGGATTTTCCGTGCCGCCAATGGCCTGGTGTACTTCAATTCCCAAGAGGTGGCGCCCTGTAGCGGAAACCTGGTCGGCGCGCTGCAGGCGGACGCTTTGTTCATCGCCGCCTGCACCGAGGAATTGCTGCTCATTACGCGCGAAGGTGAGCTATTGGAAGCGATTAACACCAGTGTTGGTCTGCCTGTGCCGGTCCAGGGAGTTGGTCTGGTAGAGTCCGAGATGGCCCTGCAAACGGACTCTGGCTGGTGGCTCGCCGATCTGGACACCATTGATTTCACTGTGTCGGTGGCGCCGGGAGCGCTTATTCAGCAACACGCCCCGGGTGTGCTACCGGATGCGGTACGCGATGCTATTCCGGCGCAGGAGTCCTGGCTCAGCTGGGAGCGGGTGTTGCTGGATTTACACAGTGGCAGAATAGCGGGCCCTATCGGCGTGCTTCTAATTGACCTGACTGGCGTTGTGCTTGCAGCCCTTGCCACCAGTGGCTTGCTTATGTGGTGGCTGCACCGCCGCTAGGCGGTACGTAGCGGATATCGGTGACGTAATACACTTTTTCTCCCGACGGGCTTTTCACGCGAATCTCATCGTCCAGGCCCTTCCCCAGCAGAGAGCGGGCCATGGGTGAATCCATGCTCAGTTTCCCTTGCTGCAAATCGAATTCGTCTGGCCCGACAATACGCCAGCGCTGTTCGCTGCCCGCGTCGTCCTCCAGCGTCACCCAGGCACCGAAATAAACCTTATTGGTATCTGTCGGCTCCTGGTCAATGACCTTCAGCTCATCCAGGCGCTTGTTGAGAAAACGCACCCGCGAATCGATTTCTCGCAGCCGGCGCTTACCGTAAATGTAGTCGCCATTTTCCGAGCGGTCGCCATTCTTCGCAGCCTCGTGCACCGCATTGGTCACTACCGGTCGCTCAATTTTCCACAACTGGTGTAACTCGGCGCGCAGACCCTGCTCGCCCTCGGGGGTGATATAGGTGGAGCCGCGTTGGCGCGGTGGTCGGTATCTGCTCATGGGGCGCTATTGTAGCGGCGGTGACGCAAATGCCCTAGCAGAGCGTGGTCACAAGAGACGTCATTATCTGCATTTTCCACGCATAGCCCGAATCGTTCCCCTGAATCAGTGAAGCATATCCCCCAATGGCGGGGTGGCAGGGCGAACCCCGGGGACTGAAAATAACAGTTCCGCCATGCCGGGCGACGATATCCAACGCCCGTCAGGCACCAATGGGGTTCGCCCCGGATGATCATGTTATGAACGCTATGCTGAATGGAAAAGTTGCCCTTGTAACAGGCGCGGCGGCGGGAATCGGTCGCGCGATTGCGCTGGCGGCTGCAAGAGAAGGAGCGTCACTGGTACTGGGGGATATACAGGAGGCCGCCGGGGAGCAGTTACTAAACGAGCTGCGCGACGCAGGCTTCCCCGCCTGTTTTCGTCGCACCGACGTCAGCAGCACCGATGATATCGGCCAGTTGGTGGAATTGGCCCGCAAGGAATTTTCCTCCCCCGATATCGCCTTTGCCAACGCCGGCATCGAAGGACCCTCCGGTGCACCGTGGGACTGCAGCGAAGCTGATTTCATGCGGGTAATAGACGTCAACCTGATGGGCACCTGGCGCACCATGGTGTCAGTATTACCCGATATGGTAGAGCGTGGTGCAGGCGCCATTGTTGCTACCGCATCGGTGGCAGGGCTGGTAGGGGCCGGTGGCCTTGCCGCGTATGTGACCAGTAAACACGCTGTGATGGGGCTGGTGAAATCCCTGGCCATCGACGCCGCCGGCAGGGGCGTCAGAGTCAATGCCGTTTGTCCGGGGATGATTGAAACCGATATGGTGGATCGCCTGGCGGCAGCCACCCCGGGCTTTCGCGAGGCACTGCTGGCGTTAAAACCCATGGGCCGGCTGGGGGAGGCGCAGGAGGTTGCGGAGGCTGCCATCTGGCTTGCTTCAGACAAGGCCAGTTTTATCACCGGTCATGGGATGACTATTGATGGAGGATACACGGCGCAATAGGGCGGGCAGTGCGCATTGAACACCCCGGGAGAGTAAACACTATTCTGGCAGCTGAAGCGTAATGCAGGTCCCCCCTCCGGGCTCGCTGCTTATTTTTAATACGCCGCCGAGGGCCTCCGCTCGCTCATGCATGCTCAGCAGACCATAGTGTCGTGACCGCACAATGTCAGGGTCGAAGCCCGCGCCATCATCAGCTATCGTCAGAGTGACACCCTCTGCGCTACGGTCCAGGCTGAGTGTAAGCTGTGTAGCCGAGGCGTGTTTGCGGATATTCAAGGTCGCTTCCTGTACCAGTCGAAACAGTAGTGCGTCCTGTTGCGATTGCCATTTTCGCAGTGCGGGGTTGATCTGTATTTCGATGGTAAAGGGTACATGTTCACGCATGTTGGTAAGGAATTCGTTGAGTGTTTCCGCGATGCCAAATTCGTCCAATATAGTGGGGCGCAATTCGTTCATCAGTAGTCGGACATCGTCGGCACAGGCTCGGGTTTCCTGCGCCAGGGCTGTCAGTCGCGAGTCCAGTACTGTGGCAGAGTCAACCTGTTCACGACAGCTGTCGATACCCTGTTGCAGAGTGAACAGCCTTGCGCCCATGCGATCATGCAGGTCGTCTGCGATGTTTTTACGTTCAGCTTCCTGCGCATTGATTAAGCGGTGTAGCAGGGACCGGATGCTCGTGTGAGCGCGCTCCAGCGCGCCGGATTGTGCCTCTGCCAGCGCCAGGTTGGCGCGCGCCCAGCCGGCAAACATTGTGCCGATAGCGGCTGCCATACCGTTGTAAAAAACGGTGACAAACAGCGTGGTTATTTGCACAGATGGTGAACTCGCATACAGATAGAGTAGCGTAGACAGGGCGAAGTTGAGACTCAGGATAACAAGCGTTTCGCGGATCCCGAACCTGAACGCCGCGGCCAAAGAAGTGAAGTACAAAAAGGGAACGAATACGGAATCAATTCCCCCGGTAACCGAGCAAATAGCGGCGGCAAGCAGCGGGTCGCCAATCATGGTAATCCAGGCGTTCATCCGCGGCGATCGCCTCGACCCCAAGCGGAATTGCACCAGTGCAGTAAAGGCGAAACAGGACAAATATACCGGCCAGATATAGGCGGACAGGGTTTGCGTATGAAACAGCAGGACGATCAACCAAAAGGCCATGCCCGACCAGCGCAAATACGTTATTTCCCTCTCGGCACTGTGCAGTCGCTCCAGGGCCGAGCTGTCTGGTGCGACATGCGAAGAGGCAGTTGTCGAGCTGTCCATCACCGGTGGCTGTGGATCGGTGCCAGGGATAACAGGCGTGCTTGAATCGCTGACCATGGTTTTCATTCTTCCGGGTTTGGTGTTCGCGACTTGAGTTTAGCAGAGCATACGACTGGTAAATGTTTATGTATGCTCTAAGGTGTATGGCTGAAGGATGACTCCGCGAGGTCAGCGATTGTGAAGCAGATTCGGGTCTATTTAATTGATGATCATAACGTTGTGCGAGAAGCGGTGGCGTCTCTGCTGGAGTCCGAACCGGATATTTTTGTGGTTGGCCAGAGTAGCTCAGCCCGCGAGGGCATAAGCGGAGTAGTGGAATCAAAGGCAAATATTGTCATTGTCGATCTGAAAATGCCCGGCATGAGCGGCTTGTCAGCGATCAGTGAAATAGCCGCGTTGTCCACCGGCGCCGGTATCGTTGTCTTTACCATGTATGACAATCCGGCCTATGTGTGGGAGACAATGAACTCGGGTGCGCGAGCCTATTTGCTAAAAAGCGCGCCCAAGGAGGATTTGTTGCGCGCCATCCGCGCGGTGGCTGCCGGTGCCGGATTTCTGCAGGCGGAAGTCACCATGCCTTTGTTGAAACGTCTTGCGAACGATGCTCGAGCTGAAAGTCAGCGGAGCCTTCTGACCTTGCGCGAAATGCAGATACTGGAATGCCTGGCAGAGGGCAGTAGTAACAAGAGCGTAGCCAGCACGCTGGAGATAACCGAGGAGACCGTAAAATCTCACCTCAAGAACCTGTACGAGAAACTGGGCGCGTCGGACCGGGCACACGCGGTAGCAATCGCTCTGCGCCAGACCATAATCGAATAATCCCTACCCTGTGTCCCGACGCGCGGTTGCCTGGAGTCCCCCGAATAACTGTAACGTCTCCCCAATTAGTGTGATGGTTGTGGGGGCTGAAATTGCGGATGCTGAACCTATCACAGGATGAGGACAGCTCATGGGCGCCAGCGTTCCAATACCAGATCAGACCACCGGCTTTGATGTAACTATACGTTACAGCGATGGTTTGGAGCGCGCGGTATCGGTGCTGCCCGGCCAGACACTTCTGGCGGCAGCGGAACTGCAGGGTGTTCCCATCGTGAGCGAATGCCGTAGCGGGATCTGTGGGGCCTGCGTGGGACACTGCGCCAGCGGCAGCTATGAGCTGGGAAATGCGGAGGCCTTATCCGGTCCGGAAAAAGCCGAGCGCAGTATCCTCACCTGTCAAACCCTGGTGCGTTCGAACTGTGTGGTAGAACTCGATTATGTGATTGATGACAACGCAGCGAGGCTGGCCTGCGGCGAAGCAGTGGTGCGGAGTGTGGAATGTGTTTCTGATACCACCGCCATACTTTCGCTGGATGCCTCTTCCCTGGAAACACCGCTGGACTTCAAGCCGGGGCAGTATGCCCAACTGCAGGTTCCAGGCAGCGATCAGTGGCGCAGCTATTCTTATGCGCATTTGCCGCACCCGTCCAACCATCTCACCTTCCTCATTCGTCTGTTGCCACACGGCGTTATGTCCGACTACCTGCGCTCTGGCGCGAGGCCTGGTGACACTATCGGCATACGTGGAAGTAAGGGGGGTTTCTACCTGCGGCCGGTTAAAAGACCTCTGGTATTCATGGCCGGGGGCACCGGTTTGTCGGCTATTCTTGCCATTCTCGAGCAGTTGGTAGCGCAGGGGGTTGGTGTGCCGGTGCGCTTGTATTATGGGTTAACCGACTATGGCGATCTCTGTAAGTTAGACCAGCTCGAGCAGTACTGTGAGAGGTTGGCAGATTTTCAAATGTACCTATCCGTTGTTCGGCCCAGTGTGGAATGGTCGGGACATACGGGTGTGATCACCGATCAGTTGGAGAAATCATCGTTGTTTGACGGTGATGCCGATGTCTACCTGTGCGGGCCGCCAGCAATGGTAGATGCCACGCGGCAATGGCTGAGAGTACACGATCTGCAGCGAGTTCAGGTTTTTTACGAAAAATTTGTCGCCAGCGGTGCCGAAATGCTTGATGCGGCACCGCGTCTTGACCCGCAGAAACTCGACTACGAGCAACTGCAAAGAACGGGGCGGCGGACAGCCGTCGTGATGGGCGGCAGTATCGCGGGTATTTGTACAGCCAAGGTGCTGACGGAGCACTTCGAGCGAGTCATTGTGCTGGAGCAGGATCCGGAACACAGCCGTGAAGAGGGCAGGCCCGGCGCCGCCCAGGGCTGGCATTTACACCACTTGTTAATCGCAGCGCAAAAAGCCCTGGAAGACATTTTTCCCGGCATAAGCGATGACATGGTACGCGAAGGCGCCTTCAGGGTAGACACGGCCCACCAGTATCGCATTCTGATGGCCGGTTCATGGAAGAAAGTCTTTCGTTCGGGGCTGGAAATAATCTGCGCAGGACGGCCTCTGATGGAGTGGTGCATCAGGCGACGATTGGATGGTGAAGAAAAACTGGACTACCGTTATGACAGCAAGATTGCCGAACTTGTCTATGACCAGGGTGGGAACCGGGTTCTGGGTGTTGCCGTTACGGTTCAGGGCAAGCTGGAAATTATCCCGGCTGAATTTGTCGTTGACGCCTTGGGTAAGAATACGCCGGTGCCGCAGTTATTGGAGTCGCTGGGAGTAGGCGCACCCGAGATTGATCAGGATTGCATTAACGCGGTGTATTCCAGCATGCAGCACAAAGTGCCTCCCGAAAGGCGCTGGAAAGATAAGGTGATGGTGATCTGCTACGCCTATCGCCCGCACCAGAAACACTACACGGCGCAGTATTATACGGACTCTACTCGCTCGATACTGTCGACCTCACTCATCGCCTACGACAGCTTCACGCCGCCGAGAACGGTTAAAGAGTTCAATGAGTTGGCCAAAAAAATGCCCTCTGATGCTATCGCCAAAGAGCTGGAAGGTCTGGAGCCCTGCTCCGAAATTCACAGTTTTCGCTACCCCTCCATGCTCAGGCGTAAATACGAAGACATGAAAGGATTGCCGGGGGGGCTCATAGTTATTGGTGATGCATATAGCAGTGCGGATCCGGTCTCCGGTGCGGGTATCCCTAAGGCCTTGATGGAATTGAACGAGTTGCGAGACCTTCTCAAGCACTATTCTGCTGACAGTGAACAATTGGTGCACAAGTATTATCAACGCATCAGCAAAATTTCCGACAGTGTCTGGTTCGTGGTCAGGGAGCAGAACCTCCGCTACCCCTGGATAAAGGATGTGGAGAAAAAGCGACCCTTGTATTTTGGTTTTCTCAATTGGTATATGGACCGATTGATTGAGCTTTCGCACAGCGATGTGGCCGTATACAAGCGTTTGCTGTTGGTAACGCATTTCGTTTCCAAGCCGACGAGCCTGTTATCGCCGCAGCTTCTCACCAGGGCCATTGGCAAATGGTTGGGTACCAAGCTGCTGCTGCGCGAAACGCTGATAGAAAAAAACTTCAGCCACGGCAAACTGACCAGCTCCGAACCCATGCCGGGAGAGCCCTTGAATGTCGATGCATAACACACACCAATGCTTCAAAAGCTCACTTGCAGGGTTTGCGGCAATGCTCTGCATACTCGTGTTATCGCCAGCGGTGCATGGTGCGCAGCTGTCCGGCCAGGTGACTGCCGTCAATAGCGGTTTGGGTGTTGGCGCGGCCATGGTCACACTGACACCGCCCACCGGCGTGGCTGGACCTGGAGCCGTGACTGTCTTTGCGGCCCCGGATGGCTCTTTCAGTCTACCTCTGGACTCGCTGCAGCAGCTTGGCGATGCGTCCCTGCGGGTACACAAACTGGGCTACCGGCAGGTGCAACCCGCGCCCGGTACACTGCAATTGGCGCGAGGTAAGCGCGAAGGACAGTACCTAACGAATGTGTACGTTGAGGCGGTGGCCGATATCGGTGGGCAGGTCCCGGCGTCCGCCTGGCTGGCCGGGACACCGGCAGGGGACGCGAGGAATATCATGATTTCGGGATGCTCCAGCTGTCACCAGATGCCCAGCCCCAGGGTGAGGGAATACGCGGCCAAGATAGAGGCGGCCAGCGCAGGCAAAGAGGGGGGCGAGGAAGCACTGCATGAATGGCGCAAGGTGGTGCGCCACGAATCCTGGCGAGTGGCAGTTACCTATATGCGGGCCAAGCATTACGCCGTTTTTCCCCTTGAAAGCGCAATGAATCTGGATGCCATCGATTGGCCCACCGCCAAAAATGCCGATTACAGTTTTTTCAATGCAGAGCAGGGAGAAATTATTGCCCGGTATCTAGCAGACTATTTTCCCGCCCTGACCGTGAGCTTGCCCCGCAGTGACTACGGCTACGGTGCACCACTGGGTGTCAGCGCAAAAACAATAATTCGCGAGTTCTCTTTTCCTGACGACGCGCTGGTGCGCGAACTGGTGTCGGCGCCAGGGTCACCTTACCTGTGGGGTGCCGATGTCAGGAGGAACCTGATAGTGCGCCTGGACCCCAAAGACGGTACCACGCATTGGTATCCGGTGAGTTATGACGGTTCAACCGGGCCTCATACGATCGTGCCGGACAGCAGCGGCAAGCTGTGGGTGTCGATGATAGACAATGATCAGTTTGGCCGCTTCGATCCCGCGACCGAGCAATGGACTCTGTGGACGCTGCGGCCGGGAGATCTTGAAAGCGCTGCCGATATGGGGGGTGCTGCAATTGTGCACGATATGTCCATTGATTCCCGGGGCCACCTGGCCCGTGACCCTTCCGGCAATATCTGGGTGACACTGGTGGGTACCAACCAGATGGGAACGCTTAATCCCGATACCGGTGAAGTTGCCTTCTACGATGTGAGTCAGGTTGCCGGATTGAGCCCCATCAACCATCTCATTTACGCGACCGTACTGTCGGACGATGGCCTATGTGCCTGGTACTCACAAGTTAACGGGTCAGTGGCCTGCCTCAACACCGCGACCAAAAAGATAGACAAGATCATACCCTTCCCCGAGGGCACAGGCCCGCGGCGGATGGCGCGCGACAATGAAGGCAATCTCTGGGTGGCACTATTTGGTAGCGGCCAGGTCGCCAGGATCGATATGGAAAAGGGCCAGGTGATGGCAACCTTTGACCTGCCGGATCCCACCTCAGGGCCCTATGCCGTGACCTGGGACGAGCGGCGCAAGGTGCTGTGGGTCGTGACTGCCAACAGTGATGTCATCTACCGTCTGCAGCCGTCCACGGGAACTATCACGGTATTACCCATGCCTCGGCAAATGGCCTATATGCGCCAGCTTGCGATCGATGAGACCAGCGGGTATCTGGTCGGAACATACAGCAGCTACCCGGAGGGCTCCGGCCCCTCCATGGGCGTGCTGATAGAACCCGGTGACGAGGCTTACTAAATGAAAAGGCAAAATGGTGCTGGCGGCATTGCGCTTGCACACCGGGCAATGTGTGCACTGGGGCTATTCCTTGGGGTAGCCAGCGCGTCTGTGTTCGCCACGGAATTGAGCGATTCGCAAGCGGGTTCTCTTTTCAATGATCAGGGCTGTAATGCCTGCCACGGTGTGAATGAAATTCGCCTGGGCCCTTCGTTTCAAATCATTGCCCAGCGTTACTCTGATGCCACACCGGAGGCGGTAGAGAGATTGGCGCTGAAAATACGCCTGGGCGGCGCGGGTGCCTGGGGCACGGTACCCATGATCAGCTATCCCGGGCTTTCGGATGAGGATGCCAGGCGTATTACCCGCTGGATTTTGCGCTTGAACGCACCGGTCTCCCAGTAGTGACAAATTCGACCTGCAACCCTTCTCAAGCGGAGCCATCTCAGTCATGAAAGAACGCAATTTTCGAATGATCAATACCAACGGTGTACAGCTGCGTGCCGTGGTGGAGGGCAGTGGCCCGTTACTTATTCTGCTGCACGGTTGGCCGCAGTGCTGGTATCTGTGGCGTCATCATATCGACCCGCTGGTTGCAGCGGGCTACCAGGTGGCTGTTCCCGACCAGCGCGGCTATGGCGGCAGTGACTGCCCCCCGGCGGTGGAGGATTATGACATTGTCGAACTGTGTAAGGATGTGGTGGGTCTTGCTGACGCGCTGGGGCACGGCACATTCCGATTGTTGGGACATGACTGGGGTGCGATTGTTGCCTGGCACACGGCCTTGTTGTACGCGGACCGGGTGGAGGCGATTGCTTGCCTGAGTGTCCCCTACACCCGCTGGGATACCAATGCCATGACGCAGCAGGCGGCCCACGGCGAGAACTTTTTCTACAGTGTCTATTTTCAACAGCCGGGTGTGGCCGAGCGGGAGCTCGATGCCGACCTGGAGCGATCGCTCAGGCACATTTATTATTCCGTCTCTGCCCAGGCGCCCCAGGGACTTTGGTTTTCCGAGCGCTCATGCGATGAGGGATTACTGGACGGCCTACAGGACTTCACTGGGTTGCCTGCCTGGCTGACAGCAGCTGATCTCAAATACTGCGTCGAGCAGTACAGTCGCAATGGCTTTCGCGGCCCACTGAACTTCTATCGAAACATTCAGAGAAATGAAGCGATAACTCCCCAGCTGACCACTGCCAAGGTGAGTCAGCCAGCCTTTTTCATGATAGGAAAACAGGATGTCGCGCTGCTGTTCTTTGACGGCAATTGGGTGGACGCCATGGATGACTACGTGGCTGATCTGCGCGGAAAAGTCTACGTCGATAATGCGGGGCACTGGTTGCCGGTGGAGCAGCCGGAGGCGGTCACAGAGAGTGTAATCAAGTTTTTCAAATCTATTGATCACGCACAGGTTTGAATGTGCAGCCGGGACCGCGCGCAGTAGATGTACGCAGACACCCTGCTGTGCGACATGGTTGCAATAAGCTCTGAGGAAACGCAATGAAATCTCTGTTCGATATTGAGGGAAAGGTGGCCGTGGTAACCGGCGGGTCCCGTGGCATAGGGGCGATGATAGCTCGCGGCTTTGTGGAAAATGGCGTAAAAACCTATATAACCGCGCGCAACGAAGAAGAACTGCAGGGCACCGCATCGGAGCTGTCGGCGCTGGGTGAATGCATTGCCATTGCAGCCGACCTGAGTACCCTGGAGGGGCTTACCGAGTTCGCCAATGCAATCAGTGCCCGGGAGAAGAAAGTGCATATCCTGGTGAATAACGCGGGGGCCACCTGGGGCGCTGCCATTGACGAATTTCCTGAGAGTGGCTGGGATAAGGTCATGGACCTCAACGTCAAATCCGTGTTTTTCCTCACCCAGAAACTGTTGCCGGTGCTGCGTGCGGCGAGAGGCCCGGAGGATCCCGCGCGGGTGATCAATATAGGCTCGGTGAGCGATTATATGCATACCACAATGGAGAATTACTCGTATTCTGCCAGCAAATCCGCGGTGCATATGTTGACCCGCCATCTGGGTGCCGACCTTGCTGACGAGAATATTAATGTTAACGGCATCGCCCCCGGGTACTTTCCCAGCAAGATGACGGCCCACCTGCTGGATCACGAGGAGGAAATGACACAGGCTATCCCTCGAAGACGACTGGGCACCGCAGAAGACGCCGCGGGTGTGGCCATTTACTTGAGCACACGGGCGTCCTCCTACGTTATCGGTCAGATTATCGTGGTAGACGGAGGCATGGTCGCAGCATCCTGATCGCCCCATAAGATCGCCTCTTCTTCCGCTTGTGACTGGACGTGGCCGCTGCCGGCTGATAGAAGTGCGTTTCAGTTAACGGGTTTTCGAGGCGCAGTGGTGAAATACAGAATTTGGAGTGCATGGGGCATGTTGGCGGGGCTGGCATTGGCTTCACCCCTGGTACAGGCGCAATGCCTGGAATTCAGCGGCGCGCTGGAGCAGGGCGGCTTTATCTGGGCCAGGGTGGCTCCGGGTAGCACGGTGAGGCTGGACGGCGAGGCCTTGGATGTACTGCCCGATGGCACCACGTTCGCCGGCTTTGGTCGCAACGCACCAACCAGCGCGGAGATGGTGGTGTCCGGCCCCCAGCCCTGCCGTGAAACCCTGCAGATCACCAGCAGGAAGTACAACATACAACGGGTGGAAGGTGTGCCACAGGAAACGGTTACGCCGCCTCCTGAGCGGCTGGCCCGCATTCGTCGTGAGGCTACCCTGGTGGCCAATGCCCGTGCGCCCAGCCTGCAGCGCCCCGATCTGATAGAGGGTGTACTGGCGGGTTTTGTCTGGCCCGCACGAGGCCCCATATCCGGGGTTTATGGCAGCCAGCGTTTTTATAACGGCGAGCCGCGCAATCCACACTACGGTGTAGATGTGGCGGCCCCCAAGGGTACGCCGGTGTACGCACCCGCGGCGGGGGTGGTGACCCTGGCGGAGCCGGACCTGTATTTTTCCGGCGGCACGGTGATTCTCGACCACGGCTACCGGCTGTCTTCCACCTTCCTGCATATGAGCGAGGTGTCGGTAGCCGTGGGTGACGAACTGCACGCTGGGGACCTGATCGGCGCTATTGGCGCAACTGGTCGGGCGACTGGCCCGCACCTTGACTGGCGTATGAACTGGCGGAACGAGCGCATAGACCCGCAGTTACTCGCGCCACCTATGCCTGTAGCTGTGCCCAAGCCCTGAAAAATCCGTATAATACCGCCTCGCTCCAGCCCTGTGAGGCCGTAATGTTAGATAAGAAATTGCTCAGTATCCTGGTGTGCCCGGTAACCAAGGCACCGGTGGAATACGACGCCGAAAAGGATGAGCTGGTGTGCAAGGCCAGTGGCCTGGCCTATCCGGTACGCGATGGCATTCCGGTGATGCTGGAAAGTGAGGCCCGCGTGCTGAGCACAGACGAAAAACTGGGATAGCGAGGTAAACCCGTGTCCGACACCATATTTGGCAAAATTATTGCCGGTGAGATTCGCAGTGATTTCCTCTACGAGGACGAGCACTGCATCGCCATTAATGACGTGAACCCGCAGGCGCCGGTGCATGTGCTGGTGATTCCCAAGCGCGGTATTCCCCGGCTGGTAGATGCGCAGGATGAGGACCAGGCATTACTGGGCCATTTGCTACTTGCCGCCGGCAAGGTCGCGGAGCAGCTTGGTGTGGCGGACGCCTTTCGCCTGATTATCAACAACGGCGCAGGTGCAGGCCAGACTGTGTTTCATTTGCACCTGCACATCATCGCAGGTAAAACCTTCGCGGAAGGACAAATGGTCGGCTAGATCGATAGATCAGCCTCCTCCTCACAACCGAGATAACATATGAAGACCGTAGAGATACGCGAGGCCTTCCTGGCCTATTTTGAAGCGCAGGGGCACACGCGAGTGGCCAGTAGTTCACTGGTGCCGGGGGACGATCCCACGCTGCTGTTTACCAATGCGGGTATGAATCAGTTCAAAGACACTTTTCTGGGAACTGACCCGCGGTCCTATGTGCGTGCGACCAGCAGCCAGCGTTGTGTGCGGGCCGGCGGCAAGCACAATGACCTGGAAAATGTGGGGTATACCGCACGTCACCACACGTTTTTCGAGATGCTGGGCAACTTCAGTTTCGGCGACTATTTCAAGCGTGAGGCCATCCAGTTCGCCTGGAAATTTCTCACGGAAACCCTGCAGATTCCCGGCGAAAAGCTGTGGGTCACTGTGCACGTATCCGACGATGAGGCCGCTGACATCTGGGTCAATGAAATCGGTGTCAGCCCGGATCGTCTGTCGCGTCTTGAGGAAGATAATTTCTGGCAAATGGGTGATACCGGCCCCTGTGGCCCCTGCTCCGAATTATTCTACGACCACGGCCCCGACGTGCCGGGCGGCCCCCCCGGCAGCCCCGACGATGACCTGGACCGCTATGTCGAGATCTGGAACCTGGTGTTTATGCAGTACAACCGGGACCAGGCGGGTGAACTACACCCCTTGCCCAAGCCCTCCGTGGACACCGGCATGGGGTTGGAGCGTATCGCCGCGGTGATGCAGGGGGTGCACAGTAACTACGAGATCGACCTGTTCCAGGCATTGCAGAAGTCCGCCGCCAGCATTCTTGGTGTGAAAGACACGAACCACGCATCACTGCGGGTAATTGCCGATCATATTCGCTCCTGTGCCTTTCTGATTGTGGACGGCGTTATGCCGGGCAACGAGGGCAGGGGGTATGTGCTGCGCCGCATCATCCGCCGCGCCATTCGGCACGGCAATAAACTGGGTGCGAGTAAGCCGTTCTTCCACCGGCTGGTGAGCACACTCGCGCAGCAGATGGGTGAGGCCTACCCGGAACTGGTGACAAAGCAGCAGCATGTAGAGAAAGCGCTGTTGGCCGAAGAGGAGCAGTTTGCCAAGACCCTGGACAACGGCATGCAAATCCTGGAGGAAGCACTGGCGGACCTGCAGGGGGATGAGATTCCCGGTGAACTGGTTTTCAAGTTGTACGACACCTACGGTTTTCCTACCGACCTCACTAACGATATTGCACGGGAACGCGAACTCAGCCTTGATATGGCAGGCTACGATGCCGCGATGGCCGCCCAGCGCTCCCGCTCGCAGGAGGGCGGCAGCTTCAAGGTGGACTATAGCTCGGTACTCACGTTGGAAGGCAGCACGGAATTTACCGGCTACGATAGTGTTAGCGGCGAAGGTACTGTGACCGCGATACTGCGGGACGGCGAGCGGGTGGCATCTCTGGCCAAAGACGAAACCGGAGTGGTGCTGCTGGATCGCACGCCTTTTTATGGTGAATCCGGCGGCCAGGTGGGCGATTGCGGCTATCTGAGCGCGGCGGGTGTGCGCCTGGAAGTTACCGCCACTACCAAGGCCTCGGGCCACCACCTGCATCACGTTACCGTTCTGGAAGGTAGCGTGAAGGCAGGTGACAGCTTGCAGGCAGCCGTGGAGGCAGAGGTGCGCCAGCAAACGCGGCTTAACCACTCCGCCACCCACCTGCTGCACGCGGCCTTGCGCAAGATGCTGGGTGACCATGTTGCCCAGAAGGGCTCACTGGTGGACTCCGAGCGCCTGCGATTTGACTTTTCCCATCCCCGGGCGGTGAGCCAACAGGAACTGAAAGACATTGAAAACCTGGTGAACGCGCAAATTCGTGCCAATACCGAAGTGAGCACCCGGGTAATGTCCATGGACGAAGCCGTGGCGGCGGGTGCCATGGCGCTGTTCGGCGAGAAGTATGGTGACGAGGTGCGGGTGTTGGCCATGGGCCAGAAGGATTTTTCGGTAGAGCTGTGTGGTGGCACCCACGCCAGCCGCACGGGTGACATCGGCCTGATGCGTATTGTCAGTGAATCCGGGGTTGCCTCGGGGGTGCGTCGCATCGAAGGTGTTACGGGTGCCGGGGCACTGGCCGCCATCGACCTGGCGGAACAGCGGTTGGCAGCGGTCTGCGAGGCGGTGAAGGGCGCCAGCGACAACGTGGTGGAGAAGGTTGTGTCGCTGCGCGGAGAAAACCGGGATCTGGAGAAGGAGATCGCCAGGCTCAAGCAGAAACTGGCATCCTCTGCCGGCGGCGATCTTACCGCCGCTGCCGTTGAGGTTGACGGGATAAAAGTGCTGGCGGCCAATGTTGAAGGCGCCGATGCGAAATCCCTGCGCGATACCCTGGATCAGTGCAAGAACAAGCTGGGCAGCGGGGTCATCCTGTTGTCTGCGATTACGGATAACAAGGTGGCCCTCGCAGCCGGTGTCACCGCCGACCTCACCAGCCGGGTAAAAGCGGGCGATCTGATGCGCGAAATGGCCCAGCGCCTGGGTGGCAAGGGCGGTGGCCGTCCGGATATGGCGCAGGGTGGCGGCACGGATGTTGCGGGCCTGCCGGAGGTACTCAAGAGTGTGCCGGACTGGGTGGCGTCCGCACTACGGTAAAACGGTAAGTTTGCACATTCATACGCAGCGGCAAAATGTTTAAATATTGTCCGTATTAGTGTTTAATAGCGCCCCTTTTTAGTTAGCGCAGTTCCTCATCGGGCTGTCGGACCGCACAACGCGAGTATTCATGAGCCTGATAGTCCAAAAATTTGGCGGCACCTCGGTAGGCAGTATAGAGCGCATTGGCCAGGTAGCCGAGAAAGTGGCCCGTTTCCGTAGTGAAGGCCACAGTGTGGTTGTTGTCGTCTCGGCCATGAGCGGCGAAACCAACCGCCTCATTGCACTGGCTCACGAGATTCAGGCGCAGCCAGTGCCGCGGGAGATGGACGTACTGATCTCCACCGGGGAACAGGTCACAACCGCGCTGCTCAGCATGGCCCTCAATAAGCTGGGGGTGAAGGCAAAATCCTATAATGGCAGCCAGGTGCGCATCCTTACGGACAATTCCCATACCAAGGCGCGTATCCGGGAAATTGATGACAAACGCTTGCGTGCAGGTCTGGAGGCTGGCTACGTGATTGTAGTGGCCGGTTTTCAGGGGGTTGATGAGGAAGGCAACATCACTACCCTGGGTCGCGGTGGCTCAGATACCACGGCGGTGGCAATCGCGGCCGCACTGAAAGCCGATGAGTGCCAGATCTACACGGATGTCGATGGTGTCTACACCACGGATCCCCGGGTGGTGGACGGCGCTCGCAGATTGAAACAGATTACCTTCGAAGAAATGCTGGAAATGGCCAGTATGGGCTCCAAGGTCCTGCAAATACGCGCGGTAGAGTTTGCGGGCAAGTACCAGGTGCCCCTGCGGGTACTGCACAGCTTCGAGGAAGGCCCCGGCACGCTCATTACACTGGAGGACGCGAGTCAAATGGAAACACCAACAATTGCTGGAATCGCATTCAATCGGGATGAGGCCAAGCTGACTATCCTGGGCGTTCCGGACCAGCCAGGTGTGGCGTACAAGATTCTGGGCCCGGTCGGCGACGCCAACATCGAAGTCGACGTAATCGTGCAGAACTCCGCCGAGAACAACAGCACCGACTTCAGTTTCACCGTGAGCCGCAACGAGCTTGCCTCAGCGGAAAAGGTACTTCAGGGTGTGGCCGAGAAGATCGGCGCCAGAGAAGTGCGCAGCGACAACAAAATCGCCAAAGTATCGGTAGTGGGTGTGGGTATGCGCTCCCATGCGGGTGTGGCAAGCCAGATGTTTGCCGCGCTGGCTGATGTGGGCATCAATATTCAGATGATTACGACTTCTGAAATCAAGATATCGGTGATCATAGAGGAGAAGTACCTGGAACTGGCAGTGCGGGCCCTGCACTCATCATTTGAGTTGGACAGGGAACCAATAGAAGAAGGCACTGCCTGACTACAAGTGGGGCACAGCGCGAAAATGTGAAAGTAAGCTGTGCTAACTTTCATTGCATTTTCGGCAATTTCAACTAAAACTAATTGTCCGAAGGAATGGTTGCGCAGGAGGGGAGACGCCTCCCGCGCACAGTACTGTCATGTGTTTGTAGGGCCACGTAGCAGGCACAGGACTGGAGATATTGGACAATGTTAATTCTTACGCGCAGGGTCGGAGAGTCGCTGATGGTGGGCGACGACATCACGATCACCGTACTGGGGGTAAAAGGCAACCAGGTTCGCATAGGCGTGAACGCGCCCCGAGATATTGCTGTGCACCGTGAGGAGATTTACAACCGCATTCATGATGAGGAGCAAGCGCCGCCCACGGAAACGGAATAATCCTGTTTCATCCCCCTGCATCACTTTGATTTTGCACTGATTGTGGTATTATGCCGCGCCTTGAGAGGAGCGCAGCGGCAACCGGTGCGCTCCGGTTGAGACTTATTCAAGGGCCTCAACCCATTACAATCCGGAGAGCTGGCCGAGTGGCTGAAGGCGCACCCCTGCTAAGGGTGTATAGGCTTATACCCTATCGAGGGTTCGAATCCCTCGCTCTCCGCCATATTCCCTTGATTTTATTGAATTAATTCCTATTTTCCGCGGCCATGGGACCATTTTGGGACCAAAAGCGCAACTACCCTAAGCTTTCTGACGAGCGCGGCCCGTGGCGGACTGTAGATGAAGTGAAATATGCGACTCTGGAGTGGGTCGACTGGTTCAACAACCGCCGGCTTATGAAGCTGGTCGGCAACATCCCGTCGGCGGAGTTGGAAATGGCGTATTATCGCCACCTGGAAGAGTCAGCCATGGCGGCCTGACTCAAACAAAAGGGTCTCCGGAATACCCGGGGTGATTCACTCTGTTGAAAGTGCTCGGGAGAGTGTGCGCCTCCAATGTTATCCGTCGGGCTGCAAGAGTTTTCAGCGCCTAAAACGAGGTGTCCACGACTCCAGAAGCTCTTCCTCTTCATCGGGTTCGTTCAGGTCTGGTAAATCTTCTGCAGTGAGCACGGTAAGTGTCTTCCCGTAACGACCGAGGCCAACGACTTCTTCATATAGCTCGTAGGAATGGTTGCAGCTAAACCAGTGAGAGAACGAGGCTTCTCCTTCTGCCCTATTTCCATTGAGGACATTTTTCTCACTTAGGTTGAATCGGTACGTGACCGTATCCCTAGGCAAGGGTGTACCTTTCTTGATCCAGCTTAGCCCTTTCACTTCCTTCAATTCATCTGAAAGAAAACAATAACAAACCCTGTGGCCTTCACTGACGACAATGGCTACGGGGTCATAGGTCTGTTGGGCATACCGGATGGCTGTTGCGGTCAGTGATGTTTCGCACATTGCACACAATGATTCAATCGCCATTAACCCACTTTGCTTCGTGTTCATGGCGGGGTCAATGAGAAAAGAGGGCATCAGTAGACCGGCGGCAAAATGATCTGCCTCTTGTTCGCATCTATCTCCGGACGAAAACCCGGCATGCGATTCATGATAGCCATTTGAAAGTAGTTTTTCGGGATGTCCGGGAATGGAGTAGTGGCCGAGTTCGTGGGCAACACAAAAATTTTGGAAGCCGGGACTGCCAACGTAGGTCGCATATTGAATGCCAAACTCATTTTCTGAATAGACCAGAATGCCGGAAACAGTTCGACGATCGGGCGGCAATGGTTCAACCTGAATTCCAAGTTTTTCGGCCAGTTGGATTGGCTGTATTGGCAGGCTTGAAAAATGTTCCTCCGCCAGCGCCTCTCCAAGTTTAGTTGCGTTCTGTTGCCATAACCCAGACATAGGGTTCGCGCTCCTTCACTATTTGCCGGTGTTACGCTCTGCGAGCCTGGACATGAAATCACGAGCAAGCTCGCGATCTTCCTCAGTCATATTCTCGTAGTCCCTAAATATCTCGGCACCCTTTACAAGGTTGCCACTCATTTCATCGGTTCTGCCCATGAGGTAGTCAATTGAGACATCTAGTGCGTCAGCGAGCTTCCTCAAATTATCAAACGACGGTTTGCGCGTTCCAGATTCAAAGTGGGATATGGCCGTAGAAGGCAGCGCCGCTTTTTTCGCTAGCCCTTCCTGATTTAAATCCCTGAGCTTTCTGGTGTCACCTAACCGTTTTCTGAAAAAAGCCTTATCTGGTGTTGACATATAATTGACGATTCCGTAAAGTATAAAATGACGTTATATACTGGGCTGGCAGGCCCAATTTTTTGGAGTGCGACTTGACGAATTCGTCAAACTATATACGACCATATGGTCGATATCAAGTGGAAACGAGAAACGAAATAATCACAGGAGTATCAGAATGGCTAATAGAAAGGTAACTGGGAAGAAGGCAGCAGGCTCTGCGTCAAAGACGTTGACCAGTAAATCCACTGGGTCTAAGTCAAAAAGCGCCGCCGGTAGTGCGCTCTCTCAGCGCGCCGCACCGAAGAAGCAGACATCTGCGCCGGCTGCTAGAGCCGCATCAAAGACGCTACAAGACGGTCGCACTAGCAAAGCGTCTAAGTCTGCCGCTGGTAGTGCCTTGGCCCAGAAAGCGCGTTCTCGAAAGAAATAGATGGCCCCAATGTACTCGGAAACGCCAAGCGTTGATGAGAAGCGGAGGCAATGGACAAGCAAACCCCCGCAGGCGGTTCTTGCGGCTAAACGAAGGGTGGTTGGTTAATAAGTGAATACTTTTTTTGTCAGTTCAGTAGTTACAGGGTTCGAACCAGAGCGGGCCGCTGTCCGGTCAGCAATTAGTGTGATGCAATTTCGCCCTATTATGTGTGAGGATTTTGGGGCTCGATCTTATTCTTCTGAAACTGCTTGTCTACATGAGGTTGACCAGTCCGATGTTTACGTACTCATCCTCGGCGATAGCTATGGTTACGAAACGCCAGATGGCATATCTGTAACTCATGCTGAATACCGGGCCGCTCGGGCTGGAAATAAGCCTATTCTCGCTTTTATTAAACAGTGCGATATGGAAGAAAAACAGCAGGCTTTCCGAGATGAGGTTGAGGAATTTAGCGCAGGATATTTTCGGCAGACCTTTCTAGATGTCGGTGAGCTGGAGCGGGGAGTGATTCAATCCATTCGCCAGTTGGAAACGGAGCGCCAGGCTGACCCAGTCGAAGTATTCAGAGATCGAATGGAGGCCGTATTACCAATGCTGGACGATGATCGGTATATGGCTGGGGAGCCGAAGTTGGCGATGGCTTTTCTTCCTCAACCGGTACAGCAGCTTGATATTACAAAAGCCGAAGCTGAATTGGATCAGCTATTTAAACGTATGTCAGACTTGGGGTTGGCCCAGCTGCAGGACGGATATGGGCGGATATCGGGTTCCGAGTGGACTGGTCTTAGTACGGGAAAAACGCGCGTAGGAAAATTTGATGATGGCCTACTAGTAATGATTACTGACCCCACGATTAAGAGTGACAGCTTTTGGTCAAATATGTTCGCGCCGCCGGAAAATATCAGGGATTTGGCAAATGGATTCCAGCAATTGATCGAATTTCGTTCGGGCTACGCATGCATTGCATTATTGAACATGGGTAATGCATACGTTGCCACTGCTCCTCAGGGAAACTCTATGAGTGGACACGGCTGGGGAGGTAAGGGGCAGCTGTCTTTGGATAAGCTATTTGTGCCGTTGAGTGAGCCTGCCTTCCGAGAGTGGGCAAACCTGGCAATAAGTCGATTTCGTCGCGAATTTAGCTACGAGGCAAATTAGGTCGAAGAAAAGGTGATAACAGTCAAAATTGATGGTCTCGAATATTCCTATAGTGACATAAGCGCTAGTTGGTTGAATGATCAGATTATGGGAAGACGGCGCGGCGGAGTCCCAGTGCGTATTCAGGTGCTAATAAAATCACCCGATGTCAATATTGCTCTCAGTACAGCGGATTGCGCAGCGAGTGGGGGAGGGCGACGACCTTATCCGTGCGAACGGCCAATCCTTGATGCATGGTCGCGCATTGGTATGGATGGCATCGATTTTACGGCGGAACAGCTAATGGCGTTTCTCCGCCAGGCGAAGTCGATGATTTGATTGCAGAGGCAATCACTAGCTGGAGACTTTTTCCGGCGGCAGAAAAATATTTTGCTCAATACATTTCTTTCCAGTAAATAAAATCTGTGTTCCGGGTTGAGAAATATATTGTTTGGTTCGCTTTACGATTATTGTGCGAACCTCACCGCGGAGGCGGTACCCTCCCCATCGGGAATAGACCCGTGTGATTGGGGCAAGACCCTGGCGGTAGGGGCCAGCCAGTCCACCGTATTTCTGATCGCCGGCACTGAGAGTGACTGGCTTGGCCACTGTTGTGGCCAAGTCCGTAGGGTAACGCCACTATCGTAGCTGTAGCGTTTATGTCTTCACTGAATCCGCTTGCGCTGAAACTGCAGGAGATATACCCGGGCGATTGAGTGAGAATATAATCTCGCCGTTGTCTGTGACGGCAATTCCGTCGTCGAACTCACCGGTACCAATACAAGGCGGATTGGGCAATGTGCTTTCGTCATCATTGCGCGGCACACAGAAGACATCGTGATCGATAACCAAGTACAGTTTTTTACCATTTTCATCCACGACGAACAGGCCATTGAACCAGCCGATATCGGCGCCAGATTGATTGTACACTTTTGTCATAGGGGCACCCCTTTTAATGATTCTGGGGGCCATCCTAGGCGTGCTGTGAAATATTTTCACAACTTTTCGGCATGGGGGATTATTGAGGTGCTCACGCGCGGTATAAGCCAGATATTCCTTGCTTGAGCCCCGGTCGTGTCCCGTAGCCGCGTCTCAGGATTGGCGCGTTCGCTTAATGTAGTAGGGCAGTAGCCTGATTTTATAGGCTAGAATTTTGAACGCTTTGAGGAGTTAAGTTGTCAATAGCGCAACGACCGCTACAGATGACGTTCTGGAATCATTCGCTCATGCAGAATAGCCAAAATCTCTACATAATCATTTTGGATAACATAGAACACCACATGCTTGTTGTAGTCGCTACTGTGATAGCCGATTTTAATGTCATCACGAGAACGACCAAAGTATGGATTTTCACCCAGTAACTCAAACCGTTCTTTAAAACCGTTGAGATACTTGTCGCGCTGTATTTTGCCGTGATGTTTCAGTGTGTATCGGCCAATGTCTTTCAAGTCGTTTCTGGCAGCTTGGCGCAGTTTATGTTTTATTGCCATATAAGCTGTTATTCACTGTCCAGTTCTTTGATTAAATCATCCATTGAAAAATTGTCGAGCAAAGGACTTTGTTCAGCGAGTTCCAGTTTGGCGCGTAGTAATCCCATTTTCTTTTTGTATTGTTGCTGTTCACTCCATAGACGCAATGCTTCGCGTACTACCTCACTGGATGAGTTGTACAAACCGCTTTCAACCTGGGTTTTGACAAGTTTTTCAAGCTCTGGTGTTAATGATACATGCATGGTTTTACCCTCAACTTCCACCGATGCACTCAAAAATAGAACTCATGATAAAGATTGTCAATGATTATCATTGGTGCAAGGTGCGTCTAAATTTAAACAGATACCTGCTTTGGCTGCGATAATAGCCGGGAGGAGCAGTAGAGATGTTTATGGGACCACCATGGGACCATCCTACCGCCTTTTAATGCCCTCTAATGCCGGGCCCATTTTTTAACCATCTGATTTACAAGGCATTAGAAGGCATGGCGAGGCGGAAAAAGCCATGTTTCAGGGTTCGAATCCCTCGCTCTCCGCCATATCTATTTGATTTTATTGAATTAATTTCTATTCTTTGCGGCCGTGGGACCACTTTGGGACCAAGCGCCCAGAAACCCCCAATCGCTCAGACACAAACTGCGCCATCCCGGTCGAATCTGCGGAGATCCACTTGCCGTAATGCTCATCGATCATGCGCGTACTGGTATGACCCACCTGGCGGATGATCCATTCTTTCGCGATACCGGCGGTGAGCAATTAGCTGATGAAGGGTAAGCGCCAAATTAACCACGTCCTATCCGCCCGGTGATCCCCCCG
>TARA_R110001599_G_scaffold196210_2_pt1 | contig 42793 bp, 37 predicted proteins | sample TARA_R110001599 | Tara Oceans TARA_R110001599 (sample SAMEA4398360) | marine metagenome | biome: Polar Biome; feature: [MES] marine water layer (ENVO:01000295) within the mesopelagic zone...; material: water (ENVO:00002006), including particulate matter (ENVO:01000060) such... | reverse complement strand
CGGCCGCCGCCGGACCGACGGAACCCGACGCCGGGGTGATCGTACCGAGGCCGGCGACCATCCCCGTCACGATACCCAGCACCGATGGCTTGCCGTGACGGATCCATTCCATCGTCATCCAGGCCAGAGACCCACAGGCGGCCGACAGGTGCGTCACCAGCATCGCCATCGCGGCGCTGTTGTCTGCAGCCACCGCGGAGCCGGCATTGAAGCCAAACCAGCCCACCCAGAGCATACCCGCGCCCGTCACCGTCATGGTCAGGTTGTGTGGCGGCATGGCAACGCTGCCGAAACCGCGACGCGGACCCAGCATCAGCGCCGCGACCAGGGCCGCTACGGCGGCGGTGATGTGCACCACGGTACCACCGGCAAAGTCCTGCAGCCCCATGGCCCCGAGCCAACCGCCACCCCAGACCCAATGGCACACGGGCGCATACACCAGCAGCATCCAGGCTGCGCTGAACAGCAGCATGGCGGAAAACCGGATACGCTCGGCGAAAGCACCGACGATCAGCGCCGGTGTAATCACCGCAAAGGTCATCTGGAACATGACAAACAGCGATTCGGGAATGTCGCCGGCATTGCCATCCATGGCGATCCCGGCGAGAAAGAGGTTACCCAGGTCACCGATCCACGGACCCTGCTCGACCCCGGAAGAGCCGAACGCCAGGGAATACCCGGCGACAAACCAGAGCAGTGACATCAGTGCCGTCAGCGCAAAGCACTGCATCAACACGGAGAGCACGTTGCGCACCCGCACCAGTCCACCATAGAACAGTGACAGGCCCGGCAAAGTCATGAACAGCACCAGCGCCGTGGCGGTAAGCATCCAGGCGGTATTGGCACCGCTGGTGTCTGCCGCCATGGCGGCGTGTGCGGGAAACAGAAACAGGAAAAAGACGAACGGAAAACGTAGAACGGAACGCATCATAATTATTATCGCTTATGGGAGGGCAGCGGAATTATTACATATGGACATGCCCTGACAAAAGCGCCCCGTATTCGCCGCGCAACAACCGCGCCGGGACAGCGGCTCAGGCCGCGTCGAAGTACTCCCCCAGCGACCACATCGTGTCCTCGAAATCCGGACTGTGCACCACGCCCAGGTGTTCGCGCACTTCGTCCACTGTCCACTCAAACATATCCTCATAGCGCGGCATGAACAGCGGCGTGTTCAGTTGCTCGCCGATGCGATGGCCCTCCCCCAGGGCCTTGTACAGCGGGGGCAGCAGGTGCGGGTAATGGCAGCCGAAGCGGGACATCCCGGTAGCGACCAGCAGGGTGGAAACCACCGAGATATGTTCACCGAGTTCCTGGCCAAATGTTTTGAGCAGGTTTGTGGTGCGCGCGGCAATCAGCGCGAACTCGCCCAGGGGGTCGTAACGATAGCCCACCACCAGGTGCTCGATATCATGCGTCTGGCTGTGCCGGCGATGGAAATAATCGTAATCGGTGGCGGTGCTTTCAAAGGGCAGGAAATCGGCCTGCAACCCCTGCTCAGCGAGCATTTTCTGGTATTCCCGACCCAGCGTACCCTCGGGCAGTTCAGCCAGGGCCTGCAGGTCGTGGGGCACGAGGAAGCGGGCTTCAAACCACGCATCGAGTGCGCTGTCACGGGCACGTGCCTCGGCAAACAGCCGGTTGATTTCATCGACATCATCCAGTTCACGGAAGATATCGATGATCTCCAGCGGGCCACCGTAGTGGTCCATGTCCGGACCGTTGCGACGCAGCGATTCCACGGCCACCCAGTGACGCAGTCGCGGGTGATTGAGATACTTCGATGTGCTGCTGAGCATGGTAGTGGTGCCGAGCCGGCGCGGATCCAGCAGGCGTTGATTGGCGGTGTAACCCGGTACGTCAGTCATGCGGCTTCCCTGGTGTGTTGCTGTTGTCGTTATTCCCCGTATTAGAGAACAGCAGGATTCCCTGTGGAATGGAGGATACGCCGGAGGCGTTGCACAATTTCCTGCCCCCGGCTGGAGCCGGCTAGCGGCTGCTGCCGCTGCGCACCTGCGACGGCGACCACCCGGTCAGCTGCTTGAAGCGACGCGAGAAAAACATCGGGTCGTCATAGCCGACCTCCGCTGCAATCACCTTGATGGGCAGCTCGGTACCCTGCAGCAGCTCGCGGGCGCGGCGCATGCGCAGCCGGTCGCGCCAGCGCATGAGGTTGTCTCCCATCTGGATCTTGAACAGGGCGGTGAGCGTCGAGGGCGCTGCACCTGCGGCATTGGCAACCTGCTCAACGGTCGTTTTCTCGTGATAATGCGCCAGCAGAAAATCCCGGGCGGCGAGCACCCGACGATCCAGCCCCGCGTCGTCATTGGCCGGTGCGAGCTCCTCACGCAGCAGGAGAATATGCTCAAGGAGATTCAGGTGCAGCGCCCTGCCCCGCTGCCCCGTGGTGTGCGCGATATCGATGATGCGCCGAAACGATTCCCCAACATAGCCGGCCATGCGCGCGTCCAGTACCGCCAGGGGTTCGGGCAGAGCTGTGCTATCGACGTCCTTTAACCAGGGCATCCAGCGTTGCGGCGGATAAAACGCGCTGCTGAATACGCTACAGGGGCTGCTATCGGGCATCCGGCGCAACACCACGTCAGACTCGGGCGGCAACAGCAACAACGCGGGAGCACGTCCTCCCAGCGTGATATCACCTGCGGGATGTTCTATACGACATGCGCCGCGCTCGGCGAACAACAACAGCCACGAGTCTGGCGGGCTGTGAAGCGGGCGCGGGTAGTCTACGGCGGGCGCGGGCAACAGCTCGATATGACTGCTGACAACCTGATGGGCCGCGAGGAACCGGTGGTACAGATGCGACCAGATACGGTTCTGGAACTCGCGAGCCAGACCCGGATCGGCGCGCCAATCGAGGGTGTCCAGCGACAACCCCAGTTCAGCCAATGTGGCGTCCAGCAGCTCACGGCGTGCCGCTCGATCAAACTGATCAATGCTGATCATCTCGGTGACCGGCAGGGTGAGTGTGTCGCCCAGCTGATCAACAAACTGCCGCGTCTCCTCAACGAAAGCGAGCTCCGCGTCCTCCGAAAGCAACGCGGCGACGAGTGCACGGGCAAGCGATACCAGCGCATCCATGGCGATGTCGTCGTCGTTCGTCACCGGGCGGCTGAGCCTCCTGTTAGTGCGCGCGCTCATCCTACCCTGCCACCGCGCGGCAGGCGAGAGATACCGCCCGGGGCCTGCCCGGGAGGCCGCGCCATGGCGTGCCCGGGCCTGTCGTGCAATCCTCCATGCACTCTGTTCGATTTGATATGGCACACGACGGTCACACTGCCTACAGTTTCCAACCACAAGGAGGCTTGCGCATGTATCAGCTAAAAATAAGCAACGCCCTGGTCTGCGATGGCACCGGCAGCCCGGCGTACAGGGGCGATGTCGCCATTCACGACGGGAAGATTGTCGCGGTGGGCACGCGCCTTGCCGGCGATGCCGCCACGGTGATCGATGCGCAGGGCCTGGTACTGGCACCCGGCTTTATCGACTCCCACACCCATTTCGACGCGCAGATCACCTGGGATGGGCTGGCCACGCCGTCACTGGAACACGGGGTGACCACGGTGATCAACGGCAACTGTTCCCTGACCATGGCGCCGGTGCGCGCGGAACACCGCGCGTTCGTGGGCGCCGTCTTCCGGCAGATCGAGGAAATGCCTGCGGCGGCATTTGATGCGGGCATGCGCTGGAACTGGGAAACCTTCGAAGATTATCTCGCGTCTTTCCGGGATGCGCTGGGGATCAATGTGGCCACACTGGCCGGACACAGCATGCTGCGCCTGTGGGTGATGGGCGATGCCGCCCGCGAGCGCTGCGCGAGTGCCGCAGAGATCGCCGACATGCAGCAGCTGTTGCGGCAGTGCCTGCAGGCTGGCGCCATCGGCATGAGCACCAGCTGGGTTGATATTGACCATGAGCACCGGCCGGTACCCTGTCGCCTGGCGGCGCCGGAAGAGCTCGACGCTCTCTGTGCGGTACTCGGCGAGCACGGCGCGGTGATGCAGGTGGTGCCCGAGTTCTGGGATCCGGACCTCCTGTGCACGCGCATCGATATTCTCGGTGATCTGTCGCGACGCCATGCCATCACGGTGACCTTTTCTCCCCTGTTCGACTCCAACGCAACCCCCGATCTGGTGCCACGGGCACTGGAACGGGTACGCCTGCAGGTCGCACACGGAGCACGAGTCGTGCCGCAGATGCAGACGCGGCCCATTGATGTCACTTTCGAGTTTGACGTGCCCACCTCGGTGTTCAGTTCCCGGCCGACCTGGTGGGCGACCATCCTGAAACCCGCGGCGGAGACCCTGCGCGATTTCCAGGACCCCGATGTGCGCCGGCAGCTGGTCGACGAGGCCTACAGCGGCATGCACCCGATCGCAATGGAGGTGCACTTTCCGGAGTTCGTGGTCAGCCGCTGTCATTTACCGGGAAACAAGCCCCTGGAAGGCAGGCGCCTGAAGGATATCGCTGCGGAACGCGGCTGCGACCCCGTGGAACTGATGCTCGACCTCGCCGTCGAGGAGTCATTGCAAACGCGCTTCAGTGCCGTGTCCGTAGGACACAACAACCTCGAGCGCATTGCGGGCCCGATCAGCGACCCGCTGGTGCAGGTCGGCTCGGGTGACGGCGGCGCTCATGTGACCCGTTTTGCCACCTACGGTGACACGGGGTATCTGTTCAGCCGGTTTGTGCGCGATGCCGCGGCACTGACACTGGAGCAGGCGGTGTTCAAGCTGACCGGGCAGATCGCCGACAACTGGGGGCTGCAGGATCGCGGACGCATTCGGCCCGGTCTGGCTGCCGACCTGGTGATCTTCGACCCGGACCGTATCGACCGAGGCCCTGAAATCGCGGTAGAGGACCTGCCCGGCGAGGGCTACCGCTACCTGCGTCGCGCCCTCGGGGTAGAGCAGGTTTTCGTCAATGGCAGTGCCGTCTATTCTGCGCAGCAGGGCTACACCGACGCACGCAGCGGCCAACTCGTATCCGGCCGGGCGCGGCGCGCCGCCTGAGAAAGCAGAGGAGCGACACCATGCAACCCAACATCGTGCCGGTAAGGCCCTGGACCTACCCCCGCGAAGGCGATGACTGGCAGAGCATCGCGCGCCGCGAACTCCCGGAGCGCCCACTGGACGCGGCCATCGCCGACCTGCAAAGCTGGAACCTCTACCTGGTGTTCCGCCCCGCACCGGCCCGGCTCACCTGTTCCGATATCGTGTTTACCGGCCCGCCGACCGCGTGAATCACGGCCCGGTAGTGAGTGCCATCCAGCTCACGCCGACCCATGACGGTGAGGCCGCCTGCGCGGTCGAGCTGACCTTCCCGGGCGGCGGCCGCTCCATGGTGCAGCTCGACAGTGCCGGTCTGGCGCGGGTCATGGCCCGTGCCGGCGTACACAAGCTGTCAGGCCTGGTGGGCCTGGCCTGGACAGTGCTGCTCTCCGCGCGGGACCCGGCTCAGGAATAACCCCGAACCTCCGTGTTCCGCAACATTCCCGGCGCCGCAGGGTTGCCCCTGTTTAGCGCCGGAAATAAGATGTCGCAGACAACTTGATTGTTTGCATCTAGCAAGTATACTGATCCCGCGCATGCTGGGCACGGCACCGCCCACAGCCCGCGGGGCCCAACACCATCAACCGCACACGGCACTGGCCGAAACACGGTCCCACCGGCTACATTGCGCAGATAATTTTATAAAACGAGGAACACAGCTATGACCACCCAGCAGCAACCTGATTTTGACGCCATTGCGGTTGGTGCCGGCTTTGCCGGTCTCGCATTGATTCACTACCTCCGGGAGGCGGGTCTTTCCATTCGCGTGTTTGATCGCGCATCCGATATCGGCGGTACCTGGACCTGGAATCGCTACCCGGGCGCCATGACCGACAGCGAGAGCTACTACTACTGCCTCACCTTCTCCAAAGAACTGCTGCAGGAATGGTCCTGGACACGCCGCTATCCCGACTGGAAAGAGACACACGACTACATGCGCTTTGTTGCGGACAAATGCGACATGTGGCCACACATTCAGCTCAACACCGAGATTGTTGCAGCCGAGTACCAGAAAGACAGCGGCCTGTGGAAAGTCACCACAGAGAGCGGTGACACATTCACCTGCAAGTACTTTATCAGCGCCATGGGGATGATCTCCGAGCCCGTCATCCCGAAGATCAAGGGCATGGATACGTTCAAGGGGCCCCTGTTCCACTCGTCGCGCTGGCCGGAAGGCATTGACTACGCCAACAAGCGGGTAGGTATCATCGGCGCAGGCGCCACCACGGTGCAAATGCTGCCGGTCATGGCTCAAACGGCGAAGAGCGTTACGGTTTTTCACCGGACACCCAACTTCATTCTGCCCGCCATGCAGGCACCCATGACCCCGGAGTGGGAAAAGGACATCAAGGAACACTACGATGAAATCGTAGCCAAGTGCCGCAACCACATGTTCGGCATGGCCTTCGATACCGCCGAAGGCCGCCTTGCCGTTGAAACGTCGCCGGAAGAACGCGAGCGCATTTTCGAGGAAAAATGGACCGGCAGTTTCCGCTGGGTCTTCGAGACCTTCGAGGACCTGCTCTCCAGCCCGGACGCCAACCTCTGGGCGTCGGAGTTCATTACCCGCAAGATGCGGGAGCGCATTGAGGACCCCGAGATCGCCGACATCCTGGTGCCCAAGCCCGGCGAGTACCCACTGTTTGCCAAGCGCCCGCCGCTGGATCACGGTTACCTCGAAGCCTACAGCCGCGACAATGTGCATCTCGTCGACATCGCCGACCGCGAGCCCATCGTCGAAATCACCGAAACCGGCATCACGACGACCAAGGGCCACCACGAGTTTGACATCATCGTGCTCGCCACGGGGTTCAAAGCCTACACCGGGGCTCTGGAAGCGTTCCCGATCCGCGGCGAGAGCGGGCAGACGCTGCGCGACAAATGGCAAAAAGCGTCCAAATCCATCATGGGTGTCTGCGTCGCGGATTTCCCCAACATGTTCGTCGTGACCGGACCGCAGGCACCGTTCGCCAATCTCCCCACCTCCATCGAGCAGAACGCCATCTGGATCAAGGACTGTATCGAGAAGATGGAACAGGAAGGCTACGACACCTTCACGCCGCGCCCGGAGGCGGAGGATGCCTGGACCGCGCACACCGCGGAAATCCATGGGCAAACGCTGATGGCCCAGGGTGACAAGGTCAATTCCTGGATGATGGGTGCCAACCTGGAAGACAAGGCACCGCGTGTACTGATCTACTTCGGCGGCGCCAATGTCTACTATGACAAGATGCGCGACTCAGTGGATCAGGGCTTCCCGGAGCTGGAGTTCAGCAAGCGCGTTGCCTAAGGCATTCCCGCGGTGGTTGCGAGAGCACCACCGCGGGACACCCCTTTGAGTAACCCCCGCCTGGCGGGGGTTTTTTGTTGTGCGGGCACAAACGCTTTCGGTAACTCCGCGGCACGGCATACAGCGCAGGGGAAAAACGCTTACACTCTGTGTAACGCCAACACCCCGCTTCGGGCCAAGCGCCTGACAGGTTGCCTGACATGCACAACGCCAATGCCGAACACCGCGACGAGCATCCCCCGCTGACGCCGGAATCCCTCACCCTGACAGAAGGCCTGAAGGGGACCGTAGATCTCCTGATGGAACCCGCTACCGGTTATCTCAGCCCCGAGACGACCGTTGCCGGCGCCCTGGATTATCTCGTGCACGCGCTGCCCAAGGGCGGCATCACCTACCTTTACGTCGTGGATCGCGATAATCGCCTGATTGGGGTTGTGGCGATGCGCGACCTGCTGCTGTCACGTCCCGGGCAGACCCTTCAGGAGGTCATGACTGGGTCGCCCTTTGCGTTTCGGCCCGATACCGACATGGGAGAGGCCATGCAGGCAGCGCTGAATCGCCGCCACCGTCTGTACCCGCTGGTCTCCGAGGAGGGAACCCTGCTTGGCCTGGTCATGGGCTGGCGCCTGTTCCAGCATCTGGCCACGGAACTCAGTGCCCAGTCAGGCAGCATGGTGGGTGTGGACAAGGAGGAGCGCAGCCACACGCCCATTCTGCAGGCATTCAAAATGCGCCACCCCTGGCTGCAGGTCAATCTGCTCACGGCGTTTGCCGCCGCCTTCGTGGTCGGCATGTTCGAGGACACCATCACGCGCATTGTCGCCCTCGCCGCGTTTCTGCCGGTGCTCGCCGGGCAGAGCGGCAATACGGGGTCCCAGGCGCTGGCGATTACCCTGCGCGGGCTGACGCTGGGCGAGCTGGCCGACTATCCCGTGCGCAGGCTGCTGCGCAAGGAGATCATTCTCGGCGCGCTGAACGGCTTTGCTGTCGGCCTGGTCGCCGCGGCGGCCATGTGGGTATACGCCATCAGCACGGGGACCGAACACCCCGCCATACTCGCTCTGGTCATTCTCGTCTCGATGGTGGGCGCCTGCGTGGGCAGTGGCATATTCGGCGTTGTTGTGCCGCTGACACTGCGACGTTTCGGCGCGGACCCGGCGATGGCGAGCAGTATCTTCCTGACCACCTTCACCGATGTGCTGGGCATGGGACTGATGCTCCTGCTCGCCACGATGCTGCTGATGTAAGGCAGGCGGCTGCCCCGGTCAGGCCCGGTACAGGGTCACCGCGCCAATGGCAATAAAGCCGACACCCGCAATGTAGTGCAGGTAGCGTTCGTTGATATAGCTGCTCAGCACGCTTCCGGCCAGCACACCGAGCGCAGATGCCACAATCAACGCGGCGGAGGCTGCAATAAACACCGTGTACTTGCTGACCTCGCGGTCAGCGGCAAACAGCATGGTCGCAAGCTGCGTCTTGTCACCCAGTTCCGCCACAAACACGGCGGCGAATATCGTCAAAAATACCTTCCAGTCCACGGTGCTGCGATTATCCTTGAAGCGGTTTTACAACGAAAGCGCACGGCGAGCCTCGCCGACCCGCCTGCATTGTAGCGCGGGGCTCGGCGGCAGACTACGCACCGGCAGAAATACCGGTTGCGAGCACGCCGGGGAGCCGCCATGATCAGTCCATCACACTGCCGGTCACACCACCATGGAGGGATGGCAGGCTGAACCACGGAGAAGCATCTGGCGACGGCGGCGTGGCATTGCAGGCGGTGTCGTACTACGATGAAGTCCCACGGGAAAGCCTGTACACGTGATGATAGAAGTCGTAAAAGTCTATGTTGCCGACCTGAAACCGGGCATGTATGTATCGGGCCTGGACCGCCCCTGGCTGGAAACACCCTTCATTCTGCAGGGCTTCCGCATCACCTCGGAAGAGGATATTCGCAACCTGCGTCGGCACTGCCAGTACGTGTTCGTCGACATCGAGAAAAGCCGCCATATCGACTACGCGCTACAGCGAAAAACACGCGTGCAGCGCCCGAGAATATCCCGCGAAGCCATGTTCCCCAAACGGCGACTGGTCACGTACACAGACACGGCGGACTGGGCAGAGGAATATCCGCGCGCGGAGGAAGCGGTACAGCAGCTGTCAGACGGCCTGGAGGCGGTATTCCAGCATGCCCGGGACGGGGCAGCCGTGGATGTTGTGCGGGTAAAGCGTTCAGTAGAGCCAATGATCGACAGCATCTCGCGCAACCCCGATGCCTGTATCTGGCTGGCCCGGCTGAAAGAGCAGGACAAGTACACCTATCAGCACTCGCTCGGCGCGTCTATCTGGGGTGTGGCGCTCGGTCGGCAGCTCGGCCTGCCCCGCTCCGACCTGCGCTCACTGGCCATCGGCGGCCTGCTCTTCGACATCGGCAAGCTGCGCGTCGACCCGGCGCTGTTGAACAGCGATCACGTGCTGACCAGCGAGGAGCTCGTTGCAGTGCGCGAGCACGTGCGGCACGGCATAGAGATGATGGCGGAGACAGGCCTCATGAACAGCGATGTGCTGGATATGGTCGCGCACCACCACGAGCGTCACAACGGTTCCGGTTACCCGCAGGGATTGAGCGGCGATGCCATTCCCATCTTTGCGCGCATTGCCGGTATCGTGGACTGCTACGATGCCATTACCAGCCACCGCAGCTATGCGCGGGCAACCTCGCCTTCTGCCGCAATCAAGATGCTTTACGACGTCAAGGATATCGACTTCCAGGCCGAGCTGGTTGAGGAGTTTATCCAGGCGGTCGGTATTTACCCGGCGGGCACACTGATTGAGCTGTCCTCCGGCGAGGTCGCGGTGGTCGTGGCCGAGTACCGCACCCGACGCCTGCGGCCGCGCATCATGGTTGTGCTGGATGCCGACAAGCAACCCCTCACCAGCGTGCGCATGGTGGACCTGCTCCACGAAACCGAAGACAGCCAGGGCCGCCCCCTCGACATCGCCAACAGCCTGGAACCGGGAGCCTACGGCATCGACATGAACAGCATTCATCTATAGCCGGCCTGCCGTGAATCCTCCTCCACCCGTCGCCGACCGAAGCCGGTTTATCTCAGCGCTGGAGGCGGCGATCACCCTGTCCAGCGAGCACGGTGAACACACCGGGCTGCTGCTGATAGACCTGTGGAACCTGCGGGTCATCAATCACCGGCACGGCTTTGAAATCGGCGACTACCTGCTGCGGGAGACCCAGCAACAGCTACAGGCCCTGAGCAAGCTGCCGGACAACGTGTACCGGGTGTCCAACAAGACCTACGCTTTTCTGCTGCCAAGGCTTACCCATCCGGCCTTCGTTGCGCTCGCCGTAAACCGCGTGCAGCGCACGCTGGAAGAGTCACTGATCATCGACGACGATATTCTACCCGTTGATCTGCGACTGGGGCTGGCCGTCAGCCGCGGCTCGACCCAAAGCGCACTGGCCATGCTGGTGCGCGCCGAAGGCAGCCTGGCACAAACACGCCAGGGCAAACCCCTGCAAATCGATGAGGCCATTCAGGAGCCCCCCGTTGCGGAGCGCGGACTGCCGCTGGAGCAGCGTTTCGCCGAGGCACTTTACGACAACGCCTTTGAACTGCACTTCCAGCCGAAAATCGACCTGCGCACGGGCAGGGTGTACGGCGCCGAGGCGCTGATTCGCTGGCACCTCACTGACCACGGCTACGTCCCCCCCGAAGAGCTGATCGCCCTGGCCCTCGCCTCCGGGCGCAGCTACGAGCTCACGCGCTGGGTTATCAATCGTGCGCTGCGCTACCAGCGCGAGTGGAAAGAGGACTTTACGCTGCCTCTGGCGATCAACCTGCCCGCGGACCTGGTCAGCAGTCCGGACCTGGCGAACATGCTGCAAAGCGCGCTGGCCATATGGGGTACGGACCCCGCCAGCGTCACGGTCGAGATCACCGAGGGTGCGGTGATAGAGGACAAGGAAGCGGGATTCCACAACCTGGAACAGCTGCGCTCGCTGGGCCTGGGACTATCGATCGACGATTTTGGTACCGGTTTTTCATCCCTGTCCTATTTCAAGGAAATTCCGGCGACGGAAATCAAGATTGATCGCTCTTTCATCATGCGCCTGTTGGACGATGAGCAGGACCAGAACCTGGTGAAAATCATCATTGATATCGGGCATCTGTTCAATCTGGACGTGGTTGCCGAGGGTGTGGAGGACAGCGCAACCCTGGATATGCTGCGCGCACTCGGCTGCGATATCGTTCAGGGCTTCCTTTTTGCGCGTCCCATGCCCGAGGCGGAACTGCGGGCATGGCTGCGGGGACGAGAGATCCTGGCTAACTGAATCCCCAACATGGATTGCCGCGCTAACCGGCGATCACACGCAGCCCCGAGAGGTTATTGCGCAACGCACCCGGCCGCAGAGCCGGTAACGCCAGGCGGTGCAGCCCGCGCCAGTAGCGCTGTCCAAGCGCTGCTGCGGGGGATCTGCCCAGCGGCGGATCCAGCCTCGCCATATTGGCCTGGAACACGAGTTCCTTGGCTGCCGCCAGGGAGGGGCCGGCAAAAATCCGCTGCCCCGCAGTCAGGTAGGTATCGATATCGCCCAGTGCAATCAGGCCAAGCTCAAGACCGCGTTTGAAGGGCTTGAGCGGGGCACCATCGAGGAAGCGCTGCACATTCCCTGCCGCATGCGCCCCCATATCAAGGGCGTGATACGCCTGCTTGCTCAGTGGATCTGGCAGGTCCGCTGCATCACCCACAACAAACACCGCGGGGGCCACGCAGCTCTGCAACGCCGGCGTCACCGCTGCCCAGGCGTTGGCGGTTAGTGCCAGGCCACTGCTGAACAGCAGAGGAGCGGGTTTTGCGCCGGCGGTCCACAGGGTCACGTCGCTGGGCAGGGAACGCCCGGAAACCAGTTTCACGCGGGTCTTGGTCAGCGAGGCGACAGATTCACCCAGATGGAAAGTGACCGGGAGGTCGACACAGTGCTGCTGTATATCGTCACCCAGGCGTGGATCCCTGCCCGGCAGGATCCGCTCGTCGCCCTCAACCACGTGCACGGAAAGTCCCGGGTGGTTTCGGTAGCCACGCAGGATTTCTCCCAGCGCTTCAACACCTTCCAGTCCCGCGCCAATTATCACCACGGCGGTTTTCTTGCCGGCGTTCAATCGATCGCGCAGGCGCTGCGCGATGGCCACACAATCGTCGACCGTCTTGAACGGCAGCGCGAACTGCTCTGCACCACGAACACCGAAGGTATTGTTGACGCCACCCACGGCAACGACGCAGGCGTCAAAGGCCAGGCGACGACCCGATGCCGTATGCACGCAGCGCGCCTGCGTGTCGACCGCGGTGGCCGTTTCACACACAAAGGTATGTCCCAGCGACTCCAGCAGCCGCTTGCGAGGCAGGCGCAACACCCCGGCCGACTTTACGCCCGAGAGCAACTCGTGAATATTCGGCAGAAACTCGAAGCACGCGGAGGCGTCAATCACCGTGACCTCATGATGCTTCGACAGCCTGCGAGCGCAGGCAATCCCCGCAAAATTCGCACCGAGAATGACAATCTTTTTTCTGCTGCGCATATCGCAAAACGCCCGCAAGGCCAATCTGACCGACGACAGGAACCATAACACAGGCGTTTCTGCCACCAAGACACGTTTCTGCCCACGCTGATTTCAGCTAGACTGGCAAGCCCACGCAGCACCCGGCCGAGGAGGCCTGCACGATGGCAGGAAGCAGTCTGCTCGCGCTGATTGACGATATCGCGACGCTTCTCGACGATGTCTCATTGATGACCAAGGCTGCCACCAAGAAAACGGCTGGCGTGCTGGGCGATGACCTCGCCCTGAACGCACAACAGGTCACGGGCGTGAGTGCCGCGCGCGAACTGCCGGTGGTCTGGGCGGTCGCCAAGGGCTCGCTGGTAAACAAGGCCCTTCTGGTCCCGGCTGCCCTGGCGATCAGCTACTTTGTCCCCTGGCTGATCACGCCCCTGCTGATGCTGGGCGGAGCGTTTCTCTGTTTCGAGGGCTTTGAAAAGATCGCGCACCCCTTCCTGCACCCGAGCGAGAAAACCGCGCATGACCAGGCGCTGAGAGAGGCCCTGCAGACACCGCAGAAAGACGTGAGGCTTATCGAAAAACGGAAGATCAAGGGCGCGATTCGCACCGACTTTATACTGTCTGCGGAAATCATCGCCATCACATTGGGTACCGTCGCCGCGCAACCCATCACCCTGCAGTTCCTGGTGCTGACCGCTGTAGCCATCATGATCACTGTGGGCGTTTATGGCCTGGTGGCCGGCATCGTCAAACTCGATGACGCCGGTATCTACCTGAGCCAGCAGCAGAGTGCGCTGGCCAGTCGAGTGGGCCTCGGGCTGCTCTGGCTGGCGCCCCACCTGATGCGCACGCTGTCTGTGCTTGGCACCCTCGCCATGTTCCTGGTGGGTGGCGGCATTCTCACACATGGGCTTGCGCCGGTGCACACCGCCATTGCGGCGTTCACGGCGACATTCACCGGTGTGGTGCCCGTCCTGCTATCGACTCTCGCCGATGGCGTTTTTGGCCTTGCTGCCGGGGCCCTGCTGGTCGCACTCATCACGCCGGCGCAGGCGCTGTGGTCAAGGACGTTCAAATCATCCAAGTAGGACAAGCTGAATGAACACGCGATTCGCCGTACCGGTGCTTTTCTTCAGCTCCGCAGGCTGGGGGCTTACCTGGCTGCCGATCAAGGCCCTCAGCGAGCAGGGGCTGGACGGGCTGCAGCTGGTGTTTATCGCCTTCTTTTCCGGTGCGCTGTTGCTCCTGCCCTGGCTGTTTCGGCAACGCCAGCAGTGGCGACACAAACTTCACCTGATGGCGCTGGTCGCACTGGCCGGTGGTTTTGCGAATGCCTCCTTCCAGACAGCGATTTATCACGGCGACGTGATCCGGGTCATGATACTGTTTTACATGCTGCCGGTGTGGAGCGTCCTGGGAGGACGCCTCTTCCTCGGTGAGCGTGTCGACGGTGTGCGGATTCTGGCGGTCGCGCTGTGCCTGTCCGGTGCCTTCATCATCCTCGATGTCGCGCACACTTCCTGGCGCGGAATATCATGGATCGATGTCCTCGCGCTGGGCTCCGGAATGGGGCTTGCGGCGACGAACATTCTCTTTCGCTTCACCCAGGACATCCCGGTGATGAGCAAGGTGGCAGCCATGTTCATTGGCTGCGCGGCAATGATAGGTCTCTCCTCCCTTTTCGTGGCCTCGGCGGGCGGCCTGCCAACGGTCACCGCTACGCTCTGGGCAGCGGCCTACGGTGGCCTGTGGCTGACGCTGATCACCACAGGCACCCAGTGGGGCGTAACGCAGATGGACGCGGGGCGCTCCGCCATCATCATCGTCGCCGAGCTGGTCGTCGCTGTTGCATCGACCGCCATCATCATGAGCGCTGACCTGCAGTGGTATGAGATCATCGGTGGCATCATGGTGCTGGTCGCGGCCATTCTGGAGGGCTCGCGAAGCGACGAGCCTGCACCGGCAACACGGCCGGCGCAGGCCAGGTAATCCTACAGTGTGCCGTCGGCCGCCATGCGCACAAACTGGTGATCGAAGCGCATCTTGACGTTGTCCTTGTTACCCCACACCGACCCATCCGGCAGCTCAATGCCGATTACGTCCGGGGACTGCGCTCCGGAGCCCAGCAGGCCATGCTTGAAGGTGAAGCGGGTCACGAAATCCATGGTTTCGCGCACCCGCTCAGTAGTCAGGTAATCCAGCTTTTCCTGCGGAGTTTTGAACATGTAGGTGGCGGCCAGTTGCATATCGTATCCGGCGAGGTCGGTGCCGGAGTTTTCGCCCATATAGGTTCTGGCGGCAACGGCCTGCGGGCTGTCACCCAGCATGATGCCCACGGTCTCGAACCAGGCGCCGGTGACGGCTTTACCCAGCTCCGGATATCGCTTCAAGGTCTCTGAATTCACACCCATGACATCGAGGATCTCACCGGGAATCTGACTGGAATCAAATACCTTGACCGCATCAGGCTCCTGCATCGCCATCTGCAGCTGTGGATTCCAGAGTGTTGCGGCCTGGACGTCACTGTTCTTGAACGTGGTGGCAATGTCCGCATCAGAGGTATTCACCAGCGTCACGTCACGCTCGCTCAGACCGGCCATCTCCAGTGCCCGCGCCAACGCATAATGGGACACGGACAGCTCCAGCAGATAGACCTCCATGCCTTTGATGTCCTGGATGCTGTCGCGACCTTTCAAAACCACTGCGTCATTGCCGTTGGAAAAGTCCCCCGTAATCAATGCTGTCGTATCAACCCCGGATGCTGAAGGAATGGTGAGCATATCCATATTGGTCATGGTTGCGCCGTCAAACTCACCCACCGTGTACATGTTGATGGCTTCGATGTAATCATTGATCTGCACGAGATCAACTTCGATGCCGTATTTTTTCGCCCACTTGTCCATGATGCCGGCCTCGTCCATGTAGGCCCAGGGCATGAACCCGACGTAGATTGACCACGCCAGTGAGAAGCTGGTGCGCTTCTCCTCGGCCTGTGCGAGTCCCGCGCACAGGCAAAGCATGAGGCTGAGAACCGGTATTCCAATCGAGCGATATAGACGTTTCATGGTGTATCTCCCAAGGGCTGTGTAACAAAAAAGCAGTGCGGCATCAGGGATTAATCCCCGACTTCCGGTTGTGGCTGCAGCGCCCGCGTACTGGCGTAGTAGTTGGGTAACCCGGCTGCCGCCCAGACAGTGAACGCAATGAAGCGGCCCGGCCAGGCAATCGCTTTGAAGGGCCAGGCGCCCTCGATCCAGGCGATCACCTCATCCTCCATCTGCGCAGCCTGCTCCCGAGGCAGGCTGATGTGTGTCCACAAGTACGCCTCGGCATCGTGGGCGGCGCTCGCCGTCGGGTATAGATAGAGGCAGCCGAGGCAGGACAGCCCCGTAGAATCCAGCAGGTGATAGGCAAAGGAGCGCCGGGTAGAAAACTCCCGCCAGTGCCATGCGAGGTCCGCGATATCCTCTTCCATGCTGAGGTCATCGGGCGGCCAGGTGTCCCCGGGGCCAAACAGGTGTTTTATGTGTTTCCGGCTCGCCATCACCGCGGCATAGTCGAGCTCTCCCCACTCCGGGCTAGCCGGCACGAGCATAAGCTGCCTGCCGCACCAGTGTGTTGGCGGTGAGAAATCCCCCAGTGGCAGTGGTTTGAACCCGGGGGTCCGTGGGGCATGCGGTTTCATATGCACCATCCATCGGAATGAGGTCGCGTGTTGGTCTGGCGCATACACGCAGCGAGGGCCAGCGACCGTGCCCCGGGGTAGCGCGGGCTCATCGCTGACCGTGTCATGAGCCTGCACGCACTTTCGGGCCAAAGCTGGAGAGCGCGAGGCTACCTTTGGGCAAGGTGATCTCACCCGATTCGAGGCGCCTCTTCAGGTAGGCGAAGGTCTGCGCGGTCTGTGCAAACAGGTGCTCACCACAGATCTGCGATGTGTAGCGCGGGGGCGTTCCGTCAACCAGCAATTCCGCCAGTGGCTCGACCACCACGTCATAATCCACATTGCAGAACATCGGGAATGCATAGCGCTCCTCAGCCACCTTGCGCACCCGGTGAGCGGTGGCCACAAATTCCCCATTACTGAGTATTTCCAGCATGTCACCGATGTTGATGACAAAAGCGTCCTGCACCAGCGGGACATCAATCCACTGACCTGCTCCGTTCATGACCTCGAGGCCGGGTGCCGTTGGCAACAGAATGGTGAAGCATTCGTAGTCCGTGTGTGCGCCGATCCCCGCTGCCGCCGGATTGACCCGGTCATCGTGCGGGTAATGAATCAAACGAAGCTGGGTGGGAGGCCGCTGGACGAGTCGCGTGAAACGGTCCTCGGGCAGCCCCAGCGCCAGGGCAAAACCGCGAAACAGTCGATTGCCCAATTCAAAGGCCGCCTGGTAATAGGCCTCTACGTCCTCCCTGAAGCCGGGCAACGCTGGCCACTGATTGGGCCCGAGCATCGGCCGCTGGTAAGCCGGATCGCGCATGTCGAAATTGACGTCGTACGCTTCCTTGCGGTCAGGGACAACCGAGCCATAGAGCTGCTCCTCACCCTCTGGCACGTAGCCGCTGTGATTCTGCGAGAGCCCTATGTAGCTCTGCATCTTTAGCGCAGGACTCTGGGCGAAGAACTCGCAGGCACGCATTCGAAACCGTTCAATGATGGCGGGCGCTATGCCGTGGCCCGTGATGTACAGAAAACCCGCGGAACGCGCTGCATCCCCCAATGCTGCTGCGGCCTGCTTGCGAAGCGCGGGGTCGTCTGAGCCCAGACCGGCCACGTCCACCACGGGCAGCGCCTGAAACGCGGTGTGGGCAGGGGTGGTGGTGGAAGCTTTCGACATGCTGACTGCCCTCCCCGGGGCACATGAGCGGTCTGGTCGTCCAGACACAGTAAGCGGCCGCCAGGCCGTCCGGGTCGTCCCGGATCCCATGGGTGGCCGTGCATCAGCGCAATACCCAGGCCACCGGAGAAAGGAAAGCGAGTTCCGTGCCAACCCCTGGTGTTTTCGCGGAAATGCCCTGCAATACAGGATTCCCACCGCGCATCGGCGCTGCTCTTTGCCCGCCCAGTGCTCTCTCGCACAGCGGAAAATGCATCAATACTGTGCACGAAAGCGGCACTGGTGGGCCGACATGGTGCGCAGAGCAGGCGACTTGCCATGGCGCTGACTGGGCGCTCGCGGAGAACCTGAACAAAACAACCCTGCGCGGAACAGAAACACTTGATCGACTTGCGGCTGCCGGTAGATACTCGACGGAAACCCACTTCCGGAGCACAGGTCATGAAAGGCAAACTACTGGGTACCGCCTTGCTGTTGGTATGCGCGACCGTCGTCACCGCGGCCGATGAAGTTCGCGTGTACAACTGGTCCGACTATATCGACGAAGCACTGCTCACCAAGTTTGAAGAAGAGACCGGGCTGAAACTGATCTACGACGTTTTCGATTCCAACGAGGTACTGGAAACGAAAATGCTGGCGGGTGGCTCCGGTTACGACGTGGTCGTGCCCTCGGGGACCTTCCTGCAGCGGCAGATTGCCGTTGGCGCATTTCAGAAGCTGGATCCGTCAAAGCTGAGCAACCGCGGCAACCTCTGGGACGTTATCGAGAAGCGTACCTCACGCTATGATCCCGGCAACGAATATTCCGTCAATTATATGTGGGGCACCACCGGCCTGGGCGTGAACCTCAATCGCGTGGCCGAAGTGCTGGGTGCGGACGCGCCCATCGACTCACTTGACCTGATCTTCAAGCCCGAGAACATGGAGCGGCTCGCAGCCTGCGGCGTACACGTCCTGGATGCGCCGGCAGAGGTCATTCCCGCCGCGCTCAAGTATATCGGTGAAGATCCGGACAGCCACGACCCTGCCATCATCGCCAAAGTCGAACCGCTGCTGATGGCCATTCGGCCCTATGTGCAGAAGTTCCACAGTTCCGAATACATCAACGCTCTCGCCAATGGCGATATCTGCGTTGCCTTTGGCTGGTCTGGCGACATTCTGCAGGCCCGCGATCGGGCTGCCGAAGCCGATGCCGGCGTCGAGATTGCCTACCACGCCCCCAAGGAAGGCGCCCTGATGTGGTTTGACCAGATGGCGATTCCTGTGGATGCACCCAATCCGGAGGGCGCCCACCGCTTCCTGAATTTCATCATGGATGCGCAAAACATGGCGCAGGCGTCGAACTATGTGTTTTATGCGAACGGCAATCTCGCCAGCCAGGCCTACCTGCTCCCGGAAGTGATCGGAGATACTGCCATCTACCCGGACGCTGCGACACTGGAGAACCTGTACATCACCACGCCCTATCCAGGCAAGGTACAGAGAACCGTCACCCGGCTGTGGACCCGGGTCAAGTCGGGAACTTGAATATCGATACTCCGCGGGGGTGCCCCGGCGCCCCCATGACTCTCTGCATGTGACGAGGGCACAATGCCGGAATGCGCTTTCGCCCCCTGGACCGACCCCGGCGCGGAACCCCTGATCCGCTTCCGCAACGTGACCAAGCGGTTCGGTGACTTCACCGCAGTCCGCGACCTCACACTCGATATCTATGAGCACGAGTTTTTCGCCTTGCTCGGCCCTTCCGGCTGCGGCAAAACCACCATGATGCGCATGCTGGCCGGATTCGAGACACCCAGTTCCGGCCACATAGAACTTGCAGGGCAGAACATCGTACCGGTGCCTCCGAACAAGCGCGCGGTGAACATGATGTTTCAGTCCTACGCCCTGTTCCCGCACCTGAACGTCTGGGACAACATTGCCTTCGGTCTGAAACGCGACGGGATGCCCAAAGACGCTCTGCGCGAACGCGTTGCAGAGATGCTCAAACTCACCCACCTCGAGCGCTTTGCGCGTCGCAAGCCGCACCAGATTTCAGGTGGCCAGCGACAACGCGTGGCACTCGCCAGGAGCCTGGCCAAAGCGCCCAAGCTGCTGCTGCTGGATGAACCCATGGGGGCACTGGACAAGAAACTGCGCCAGGAAACCCAGTTCGAACTGATGGACATTCAGGAAAAAACCGGGACCACCTTTGTCATCGTCACCCACGACCAGGAAGAGGCCATGACCGTCGCCAGCCGGGTTGCGGTCATGGACGAGGGTGAACTGATACAGGTTGCAACACCCTCCGCCATCTACGAGGCACCCAACTGCGTGTATGTCGCCGACTTCATTGGTGACGTGAACATCATCGAAGGCGCTGCGCATCGCGCCGGCGAAGACCGCTACACGGTGCACTGGGCCGACGGCCAGGCGCCGCTGATGGCGGCCTCTGACAAGGCGTTCTCACCCGCGCAGAATGCCTTCCTGGCAATCCGCCCCGAGAAGGTGCTGGTCACCGCAGAACGCCCGGCTGACGCGGTAAACGCCATTCAGGGCCGCATTCATGATATCGCCTACCTGGGCAATATCAGCACCTATCATGTGGAAGTGGCAGGTGGACGCATGCTGAAGGCACAGACCGCCAACACCCGGCGCATTGAAAACAGGGGCTTTACCTGGGAAAACCGGGTCTGGCTGTCGTGGGATTCAACGGCAGGTGTGCTGCTGGAGCGTTAATGCGACGAGTTTTCATCATTGCCGTTCCCTACCTCTGGCTGCTTGCGCTATTTCTCATACCCTTCGCGATCGTCCTGAAAATTTCCCTGTCGGATGTCGCCATGGCACGTCCGCCCTATCTGCCCCAGTTCAGCTGGGAAGCGGGTTGGGGTGCATTCCTGTCACAGCTCGATTTCGAGAATTTCACCTTTCTCACCACTGACGATCTCTACTGGAAGGCCTATCTCTCCAGCCTGCAGATTGCAGCCACCTCGACATTGCTGACGCTGCTGATTGGCTACCCCATAGCCTATGCCATGGCGAGGGCTCCCGACGAATGGCGTGCGACCCTGATGATGCTGGTGATTCTGCCGTTCTGGACCAGTTTTCTGATCAGGGTCTATTCCTGGATGGGTATTCTCAGTCAGGAAGGCTACCTGAATCAGTTGCTGCTGGGCCTCGGCGTGATCAGCGAGCCCCTGATTATTCTCAATACCAAAGTGGCCGTGTATATCGGCATCGTATACACCTACATTCCCTTCATGATTCTGCCGATCTATGCCGCACTGCACCGCCTTGACAGCTCCCTGATTGAAGCCGCGGAGGACCTGGGCTGCTCCCGCGCGAAAGCATTCTGGCTGATTACAGTGCCGCTCTCGCGCAATGGCATTATCGCCGGCTGTTTTCTCGTGTTCATTCCCACCCTGGGTGAATTTGTCATTCCCTCGTTGCTCGGTGGCTCGGGAACGCTGATGATCGGCAAGGTCCTGTGGGAAGAGTTCTTCAACAACCGTGACTGGCCCGTCGCCTCGGCGGTTGCGGTTGTGCTTGTGCTGATACTGATTATTCCCATCGTGCTGTTTCAGCAGAATCAACAGAAGCAGAACGAGGCGCAAAGCTGATGCGCCTGAGCTGGTTCAATATCACATCGCTGACCCTTGGCTTCGCCTTCCTCTACCTGCCCATGATCATTCTGGTCATCTACAGTTTCAATGAGAGTCGGCTGGTGACTGTGTGGACTGGCTTTTCCACCAAGTGGTACGGAGAACTGCTCAGCAACCAGGCCTTCCTGGATGCAGCCTGGGTCACGCTCAAGGTTGCCGTGTTCTCATCCACGCTGGCCACCGTGCTCGGCACGCTGGCCGCCTATGCGCTGGTACGCGGCGCCCGGTTTCCCGGCAGAACCCTGTTTTCAGGCATGATCTACGCCCCGCTGGTTATGCCGGAGGTCATCACCGGCCTTTCGCTCCTGCTGCTGTTTATCGGTATTGGCCTCGATCGTGGCGTGCTGACCATTGTTCTGGCGCACACAACCTTCGCCATGTGCTATGTGTCAGTCGTCGTGTCGTCGCGCCTGGTGAGCTTTGACCAGTCACTGGAAGAAGCCGCGCTCGATCTCGGCTGTTCCCCCTGGGATGCCTTTCGCCTGGTCACCCTGCCCATCATCGCGCCCGCCGTTATTTCGGGCTGGCTGCTGGCGTTTACCCTGTCTCTGGATGACCTTGTGATTGCATCATTCACCACCGGTCCGTCAGCGACCACGCTGCCGATCAAGATATTTTCGGCAGTCCGCCTGGGCGTCAGCCCGGAAATCAATGCCCTCTCGACACTCATGATTGCCGTTGTTACCCTCGGGGTGATCATCGCCTCGCTGATCTCCAAGCGCAATTTCGTCCGCGAGCAACAGGGCGTTGCCGGTCGCCACTAGTGTCCGCAGCGGCGGATCATCGGAAGGTGACACGATGGACAAGCAATCAGGAAACCCATCCCGGAATGCGTTCACAACGCGGGATGTCTGGAAAGTGTACGGCGAGGGCGCGACCGAGGTGCAGGCCCTGCGTGGCGTGGATATCGACATTCCAGCCGGCGAACTGGTGGTACTGCTCGGCCCCTCGGGCAGCGGCAAATCGACGCTACTGAATATCCTCGGCGGACTGGACCGGGCCAGCCGGGGCGACGTGCTGTTCCAGGGCCAGAATCTTGCGGCAATGACGGATGCGCAACTCACCCGCTACCGCAGGGATCACGTGGGCTTCGTCTTCCAGTTCTACAACCTGATGCCGGGACTCACTGCCCAGGAAAACATCGAACTTGTCACAGAAATCGCCAGCGACCCCATGCCCCCTGCCCATGCCCTGGACCTGGTGGGGCTGGGTGATCGCGGCGACAGTTTTCCGAGCCAACTCTCCGGGGGTGAGCAGCAACGCGTCGCCATCGCACGCGCTGTGGCGAAACAGCCCAACGTCCTGTTCTGCGATGAACCCACCGGCGCTCTGGACAGCAATACGGGACGGGCCGTGCTGCGGGTGCTCAAGGAGGTCAACGAACAGCTGGGCGCTACGGTGCTGATTGTGACCCATGCGGCAGCAACGGCGGACATGGCAGACCGGGTCATTCACTTTGCCGACGGCCGCATTCGGGATATCCAGCGCAATCCTGACAAGCGCGACCCCAGCGAGATCGAATGGTGAGCCGGCCGTGACGCCCCTGGATCGCAAGCTGGTCCGGGACCTCTGGCGGATCAAGGGTCAGGCGGCGGCGATTGGCGCGGTCATAGCCGTCGGTGTTCTGCTGCTGGTGATGATGTCTGGCCTGGTGACCTCCCTGGACGAAACCCGGCGAGCCTACTACGAGCGATACCGCCTGGCTGACGTGTTTGCACCGGTGAAGCGCGCGCCTCGACATCTCCTCGCGGAGCTCAGTGCACTGCCCTCCGTCGCCGCGGTAGAGGGACGCATCACCGGGCATGCGCTGATCGACCTGCCGGGGCTGGACATCCCGCTGCGCGCTAGGGTCGTATCCCTGCCCGAATTCCACACACCGCGTTTGAACGGCTTTTATCTGAGCGCCGGTCGCGCCCCGCAAAGTGATCGCCACGACGAAATCCTGCTGCTCAAAGGTTTTGCCGAGGCACACAGCCTGCGACCCGGAGATACGCTGGACATTACCCTGAACGGCGCCCGCCACACGCTGCGCATCGTCGGTCTCGCGCAGGCGCCGGAATTTCTCTACACAACGGCACCCGGAGAGCTGATGTCTGACGATGCACGCTACGGTGTCATGTGGATCAGCATGCAGACCCTGGCAGCGGCCTATGACCTGGAAGGGGCCTTTAACGAAGCGCTGTTGTCCATTGGCCGGGGCGCGGAACCGTCTGCGGTGATCCATGCGGTCGATCGCCTGCTTGAGCCCTATGGCGGCTTCGGCGCCTACACCGTGGCAGACCACGGATCAAACCGGTTCATCAGCGAAGAGATCGCCAGCCTGCGCGCGACCGCGGCAGCGGTACCGCCGATTTTCCTCGCCGTCGCCGCCTTCCTGCTTTACATCGTCATTTTCCGCATGGTGGAGGCTGAGCGTGGGCAGATCGGCCTGCTGAAGGCCTTTGGCTACAGCAATCTCGAAACCGCAGGACATTACTTCAAGCTGATTCTCGCCATCGCCGCCGGCGGAGCAACCGTGGGCTGTGTACTGGGCATTCTCGCCGGACGCGCCCTGATTGACCTGTATCTTCTCTATTTCAAATTCCCCTTCCTGATTTTCCAGCTTGATCCGGTATCCTTCATCGCCGCATTCAGCGTCAGTATCGGTGCCGCATCTGCCGGAGGGGTTACGGTCCTGAGGCGTGTTTTTCGCCTGACCCCGGCGGCAGCGATGCAGCCACCCGCCCCGCCCCGTTACCGCCCTCTCGGCGACCTTGCCCGCTCCCTGCAGTCGGTGCTGGACCAACCCAGCCGGATGGTGGTGCGCCGCCTGACCCGACAGCCCGGACGTATGGCGGGCGCGGCTGGCGGTATCGCGGCTGGCATGGCGCTATCGGTCGCCATGATCGGCATCATGAATGGCTTCAACCAGGCGATCGACCTGACCTTTAATGTCATCGACCAGAGTGACGTCAGCGTCACCTTCAACGAACCGCTGTCCGATACCGCGCTGGATAACCTGCGCCGTATGCCCGGCGTCCTTGACGCACAACCCGCTCGCCATGTGTCTGCAGTGTTGCGACACGGTGTCCAGCGCCACCTGGGCGTCGTCAGCGGTCTGACGACCGACGCACGCCTGTACCGGGCAGTGGACAGCGGCATGGCGGCTGTGCCGCTGCAGGCCGGAGGCATTGTGCTCGCGGAGGCGCTGGCAGATATCCTCCAGGTACGGGTGGGAGATCTGCTGACGCTGGAGGTCCGCGAAGGCAGGCGGCCGACGCTGCGCATACCGGTGACGGGCATCGCACAAACCCTGCTGGGTTCGCCAGCCTATATGGAACTGTCCGCACTCAACCGCGCACTGGGAGAGCCAAACCGCGTATCCGGTGCTTACCTGCGCCTGGACAGTACCCACCAGAACGCTGTCTACCGCGGGCTCAAGGACATGCCGGCAGTGGCGAGCGTGAGCCTGAAACAGGACGCCAGAAATGCCCTGCAAACCCAAATGGATTCGGGTGCGGGAGCCATGCGCTATATCATGATGGCGGTGGCTGGAATCATCACCTTCGGCATCATCTACAATGCAGCACGCATCGCCTACGCCGAGCGCGCCCGGGATCTGGCCAGTCTGCGCGTCATCGGCTTTTCGCACCGTGAGGCTGCGTTTGTGCTGCTCGGTGAACTCGCACTGGTTACACTGGCTGCCTTGCCACTGGGCGCGGTGCTGGGCTATTACCTGTCGTTTGCGGTCGCGGCGGGTTTCAGTACCGATCTCTACCAGATTCCGGCCACGGTCCAACCGGCCGGCTACGGCGCTGCAGCACTTGCCGTCATCGCCGCAGCCACTCTCTCGGGCTGGCTTGTGAAGAGGGACCTGGACCGCACCGATCTGGTATCGGCACTCAAGGCACGGGAATAGCATCATGACCAGAAAGCACTCCAGACCAATCATCAGCCTCACAGCGGGCCTGATCGTCGCGGCCTCGCTGGTCTTCGCCTTCTGGCCGCGGCCACTGCTGGTGGACCTGGCTGTCGTAGAACGTGGGACGATGAGGGTCACCATCGACGAAGAGGGACGCACTCGTGTGCACGATGCCTACGTGCTCGCGACCCCCGTTGCCGGTCGCCTGCAGCGCGTCGAGGTCCTGCCCGGCGATGCGGTTGTGCACAACCAGACCGTTGTGGCGCAAATGCTGCCCAGCAACCCCGATGCACTGAACATACGCACCCGGGAGCAGGCCCTGACCGAAGTTGCCGCCGCCGAGGCCGCCCTGCGGCTGGCGCGCGCTGAGCTGAACAAGGCCGTTGCCGACAGTGATCTGGCAAAGACCGACCTAGAGCGCGTGCGACGTTTGCGCGGAAATGCCATGGTCAGCGAAGCGGACCTGGACCGCGCGGTGCGCGCGGCGCGCAGTGCCGAGGCTGTGCTGGGTACCGCGGAGGCGGCTATCGCAATGCGCGAAGCGCAGCTCGCCAACGCGCGCGCAAGCCTGATCAGCTTTCAGGATGCGGATGCGCCCGCGGGGGCGATACTCACGCAGCGCGAGGCCATCCCCCTGTATGCCCCGGCAACAGGGCGCGTGTTGCGCGTGCTGCAGGAGAGCGAAACAACCTTACCGGCCGGCACCGCCATTCTCGAGATCGGCAATATCGAGAACGACCTCGAAGTGGTGGTGGAACTGCTGTCTACGGACGCCGTCAAGGTGTCCCCGGGGGACCCGGTGATCCTCGAGGATTGGGGCGGACCGGCAACGTTGCACGGCGTTGTGGAGCGCGTAGACCCGCTGGGCTTCACCAAGTTTTCCGCGCTGGGCGTGGAGGAGCAGCGCGTGAATACGATCGTGCAGTTTACAGAGCCCGCAGACGCACGTCGCGCACTGGGCCACGGCTACCGTGTTGAGGCCAGGATTATCATCTGGGAAGCCGACAACGTCCTGAAACTGCCTGCGAGCGCACTGTTCAGGCACGGCAGCGACTGGGCTGTATTCCGCGAGGAGGGCGGCAAAGCCCGCTTGACCCCCGTTACGATTGGACGCAACAACGGTATTGACGCGGAGGTACTGGAGGGCCTGCAAGCGGGGGACACGATTGTGCTGTATCCGGGCTCAAGCCTTGGGGACGGTGTGCGCATCAGGCAACGTGCAGCCGGGTGATCGGTGCGCCCGTAGCGCCTGACCCTAGAAAGCCTGTCCAAAGCTCATGTACACACCGTGGCTGCCCGCCTCTCCCCAGGCAGCATCGAGCCGCACGATCATTTTGTCCTCGGGCCGAATCACGAAATGCACCCCGAAACCGACTGCCGGATACAGGCTTTCCTCCTCCGAGCAATCGCCCGCGTCATCAAACAGACAGGACAGGGAGGCAAACGCCGCCAAGCGCCAACGCGGCGCCACGTAGTGTCGCTCCTCAACCTCGAGGGCCAGGGAATTTGGTGCCCTGAATTCCCCGGGGATATATCCGCGCGTACGAAGCGTTGAATAGCCACTGGGCGGCGCGTCCCCCGTCATCCGCGTGGACAGGTTGGTCGCCAGCACTGAGCCGCGTCCATGCGCCAGATAGCGGCTGAAGCTGGCGAGGAAGATGTCGAACGACACATCGCCGCCCAGCGCCTCCCGATAGGCCAGCTGGCTCAACCGGAGGTAGGAACCGCTGCCGGGGGACTGCGTGTTGTCCCGCGTGTCGTACTGTGCTTTCAAGCCAACCGCATTGGAGTTGACCCCCCCCAGCTCAAGAGCGTCGAGGACGAGACTGGCCATTTCGTTGCCACCAAACATCCCGTAGCGATTGACCACGGCATGGCCACCGACGTACCAGTGCTTACTGACCCGCATCAGGTAGCTGCCGTAAAGGGCATTGATCTGGTCGGTCGTTTCTGCCGTCAGGCCGGAGCCCAGGAAATTTTCATAGCGATTATTGGCCTTGCCACCACCGAGCGCCAGTGCAATACGATGCTTGTCAGGCCCCAGGTAGGCGCGCGCAAAAACGCCGTAGGCATAGGAATCGGTGGTACTGTAGGTCGCCATGCCGCCAAAGGTGGAGGGCGGCGCCTGGGGATGAAACTGCTTGATGTATGCCGCCATGCCGCCAAACGATGTGCCCAGCTTGGGGTTGCTGCTCAGTACCGGCGTCAGCAACCAGGGGCTCTCCGCAGTCTCCGCCGCCGTTTCTGCAACCGATCCATCAACGCTGTCCCGCACGGTGCTTGCTGAGGCCGGTGTCAGCCACACAGCGACAAGACAGCAACACACAGCCGCCCGCGCCCTGTCTAGGACATACCCTTGCCACCGGTGACGGCGGAGCGCTGGCATGAGGAACTCTCCTGGCATGGTGATCTTCTGCCCGAATCCGTGTTGTGCCCGGCAATCACTATACAACAGGCCGGGCCTGTGTAACGGCACTGCCACCGTAAAAAACCGTGCTGACACGTGCCTGCACAGATAAAAGTCGGTTTGTGCTATCGTGATGGCATGAAGTCATTAGGGATAGACCATCTGAAAACGCATCTCTTGCTCTCGCTGTTCCTCAGTTGCGTCACCCAGCTGGGGTTTGCCGCAAACAGTGAGTTCCTGCGCCTGGAAATTGAAAACCTGAACGGTGGCAATCACGCAAGCACTGCATCATTGGTGCGCAACGTGGATGACCTCTCGGCCATTTATGGCGACTACCAGTACCAGCCCCTGTGGTTCGCCGATGGGCCATTGGCCTCGCTGCGCACAGACCTGCAACGCGAGATACTGCGCTCCGCTGACCACGGCCTTGCGCTGCATCGCTACCACTACGATGAACTGCTGGCGGGCACCCTGCCGGAAACACAGCTGGATGTACTGTACACCGATGCCTTGCTGTCGCAGGTGCGAGACCGCTACCGCGGTGCCGTGGCACAGGTGGACGACCAGTGGTACCTGGAACGTGAGTCCATTGATCCCAGAGGCCTGCTGCAGCAATTGGTAGCACAGGGCAAGGGGCTCAGTGACCTGCTGCATGCCCTGTGGCCGCAAACGCCGGAATATTGGGCGTTGGTGGCAAAGCGCGCTGAACTGTCCACCGCAGCAGACGCCACCAGCCGCCCTGTGGATGGCGGCCCCGCCCTGAAACCCGGCGCCAGCGGCCCGCGGGTGGCACAGCTGCAGGAAAGGCTGCTGGGACCTGGCGAGCACTCCGGCACCTTCGATGAACAACTCAGGCAGGCCGTTGTCACGTTTCAGCAGGGGGCGGGGCTTGAGGCAGACGGCATTGTGGGCAACGCCACCCTGGAAGTTCTCAATGCCACGCGATTCTCGTGGATTGATCGTCTGGATGCCAACCTCGAGCGCTGGCGATGGCTGCCGCGAGACACCCCCTCAACCTATATCCGGGTGAATATCGCGGCATTCCAGATGCGGGTCATCGAAAACAACGCGGAGGCGCTGACAATGGACATCATTGTCGGTCGTCCGTACCGCGAAACCCCGATCTTTACCGAAGATATGCAGTATCTGGTGTTTTTTCCCTACTGGAATGTTCCCTACAGCATCGCCGTCAAGGACAAACTGCCGCTGCTGCGGCAGGATCCGGCCCCGCTGGCAGCGGCAGGCTACCAGGCACGACTGGCGGGCAGCCAGGAATTCGTTCCCGTGACGGAAGTAGACTGGCAGACGGTGCGGCCCGGGCAGTTCACCCTGCGCCAGCTACCGGGCGACCACAATGCCCTCGGCAAGGTAAAGTTCATGCTGCCGAATCAACACAGCGTGTACCTGCACGACACGCCCGACAAGGCACTCTTCAGGAAATCCGAGCGCACCTTCTCCTCCGGCTGCATTCGCCTCGCTGAGCCACGCAAGCTCATCGAGTGGGTGTTGAACCACGACAAGAGCAACTACCTGACGCAGGTAGATCGACTGTTTGAATCCGGCGAAACCACAACCGCTTACCTGAAGGATCCGATACCGGTTTACCTTGTCTACTTCACCGCATTCGCGGTCGGTGATGACGTGGTGTTCCGCCGGGATGTCTACGGCCGAGACCAGCGGATTGTCGATCAGCTGAGAGAGGCCGGCAAAAGCCGGGTTTGACAACTACCTGCGTGGGGGTCAGCGCTCACGGCAACGGGACCCCTTTGATCCAACTAGGCGAAATAACCACGCGTACGGTTCGCCAGCGCGACCAGCGACAGCATGACCGGCACTTCCACCAGCACACCCACCACAGTCGCCAACGCAGCACCCGAGTGCAGCCCAAACAGGCTGATAGCCACCGCAACCGCCAGCTCGAAGAAGTTCGACGTGCCAATCAGGGCGGCAGGCGCTGCTGTGCTGAAAGGCACACGCCACAGGTAAGCCCAGCCGTAGGCGATGAAAAAGATCCCGTAGCTTTGAATCAGCAGGGGTACCGCAATCAGCGCAATCACCAGCGGCTTGTCCAGAATCGTCTGTGCCTGAAAGCCGAACAACAGGACGACGGTTGCCAGTAACCCGATAATCGAGAAGGGTTTCAGTCTTGCAGTGAAGGCACTGATACGTTCATCGCTGCCGCCGCCATCAAGCATGCTGCGTGTGAAGTAACCCGCGACCAGCGGCACAACAACATACAGCACCACCGAGAGCAGCAGCGTATCCCAGGGCACAACGATGTCGGTCACGCCCAGCAGCAAGGCGGCCAGTGGTGCAAAGGCGAACACCATGATCAGGTCGTTGATCGACACCTGCACCAGCGTGTAGTTGGCATCGCCTCGCACCAGCTGACTCCAGACAAACACCATCGCCGTACAGGGTGCGACACCGAGCAGTATCATCCCGGCAATATATTCCTGGGCCGTTTGCGGGTCCACAAGACCGGCGAACACAGACTCAAAAAAGAAGATCCCCAGGGCAGCCATCGTGAATGGCTTGACGATCCAGTTGACGACGAGGGTGATGCACAGACCTTTGGGGCGCTTGCCTACATCGCGCAGTGAAGCGAAATCGACATTCACCATCATGGGGAAGATCATCACCCAGATAAAGACGGCCACCGCAAGATTCACGCTCGCATACTCAAAAGCGGCGATAGCAGCAAAAACACCGGGACGGGCGACGCCGGCGGCAATGCCAACCGCGATGCACAGCGCGACCCAGAGTGAGAGGTAGCGCTCGAACAAGCCCATGGACGAAGTGTTGGCACTGCTCATGGTAGTTCCTTCTCTATGCGGTCCCTCAGCAGGGTGAGGGCATTGTCAAATGCTTTAGCCACCTCCTCCTCGCTCCCCTGAACGCTGGCAGGATCCGGTGTGCTCCAGTGTTTCTTTGCCACGTTCCCGATAAACACGGGACAGCTTTCCGTCGCGGCGCGGTCGCAGACCGTGATGACGATATCGAACGCCTGATCGGCGAACTCATCCCAAGACTTGCTGCGGGGTTCACCCACGCCGAAGCCATGGCGCTGGAGGGCCGCGATGGAGCCCGGGTGCACGTAGCCCGCTGGCTCACTGCCGGCGCTGACGGCGGTATATCGCCCCTCCCCCAACTGATTGATCATGGCCTCGGCCATGATGGATCGGCAGGAATTGCCCGTACAGAGAACAAGCACCTTCTTCATACAACTACCCTTCCAGGAATGTCACCAAAGCTCGCATGAACGCCGCCGATCGACACGCTCAGGTATGGCCTGCACGCTGTCATGACGCGTCAGGAGATGGCGGGTCACAGCACTGTGCCAGCTCAATAATGGAACAGGCGGATGTACTGTCCTCGCGAATGGTCGCGAAGTCCGCACTGCAGCAGTCTTTCACCAGGAAGGTGATGAGCTCATGTGTGGCCTGAAAGTCCGCACTGTAGATAATCGAGCGCCCTTCCCGCCGCGAGGAGAGAATGCCCGCCTGTGAGAGATGATTGAGATGGAAGGACAGCGTATTGTGCGGCGTGCCCAGGGCTTCACTCAGCGCGCCAGCGGGAAGACCCGTCGGCCCCGCCTGCACCAACAAGCGGAAAGCGCGCAGCCGCGTTTCCTGTGAGAGTGCGTTGAATACGATTGACGCCTTGTCGATGTTCATATGTCCATATTATTGGACATATGGACACATTTCAAGCGAAAAATCCGCCACTCGCCGAGCGATCCTGACATACGTCCCCTGCCCGCAATGAACCCACTTCCACCGTCACTGAACCGTCGTGTTTTATCTTATACTCTACGAAAACATGGTTAAGCATGACTCAGGGCGCCTGCAATGAAAAACGACATAAAACAAACCTCCTCAAAACACGTCAACCCCTTCAAGGAACCCGAGGACGCCGCAGTGCAACCTGCGGGGCCTTCCCCCATCGACCTCGCTGCGCTGGCGTTCGTCAAGCAGCTTGGCGCCGAACTGCAAAAGGGCGAGTTCGACCTGCCGCCGTTTCCCGATACCGCCGTCAAGGTGCGCGAATGCATTCAGGATCCCGCGGCGGATAACCGGGCGCTCGCCGCCATCATCGCCAAAGAGCCTGCGCTCGCGGCGCGGCTGATGCGCATGGCCAATTCCGCGATGGTGCGGCGCGGGCCCATTGAAGTTACCGACATACCCACGGCCATCTCGCGCGTGGGCATGACCATGGTGCAGAACGCGGCGACCTCGTTTGCGGCACGTGAAGCGTTCAAAGTGCCCCCCGGCAGCGCCTGCTTCGGTGAGTTGAACGAACTGCGCCGCATGAGCGTTCGGGTGGCGTCAATCGCCTACCTGCTTGCCAAAAATGTGCGCAGCGTCAGCAAGCCGGACGAGGCGATGCTGGCCGGGCTGCTGAGTTCGGTGGGCAAGTTCTACATTTTCACCAAGGCCTCTGACCACCCGGACCTGTTCACTGACCGCGCTGCATTGCGCGCCCTGCTGAACCAGTGGCATACCGGCGTGGCGCGCGCGATTGTGGAGGCCTGGGAGTTCCCCGATACCATTGCCATTGCGGTAGATGAGCAGGAGGTAAAGGACAAAAATCGCATTGACGCTGCAGATCTCAGCGACCTGCTGCTGGTCGCCAATATCATTGCCCGCGCGGGTGTGGATGCTGCAAAGCAACTGGGCGACCTGGATTCGCTGGCGCGCATGCGCATGGATGCAGGCAAGCTGCACACGCTGCTCACAGAGCACCAGGAGGAGATTGAGTCCATGGTTTCCGCAATGACCTGAGGCGGAAAATACCGGCGCACCGATAGGCATTACGACTGCAGGGCGCGCATCGCCCCATTGCATTGCACTTCATTTTAAATATAATCATTCTCATTTTCGTTCGCATCAGAGAGTGATATCGCGATGTTCACAGCGCGTTTTGCAGCGGGCCTTCTGCTGGGTACCTGTTCATTCACCGCTTTCTCCGCCGCCACAGACCCGGACACCCTCGAAGTCGTCAACGTATACGGGCTACCGACTGACGCCAGGGTCTCGGGCACCCTCCCTGCCCTGCAGGACGGCAAGATCTTCGAGGGCAAGAAAACAAGCTTTGTCGACCTCGGCGAGCAGCCCGTGTTTGTCGAACCAAACCTGCGGCAAATGTTCTCGCGACTGCCCGGCCTGTTCGTATCCGACCAGAAAATCCCCAGTATCTACAACATCAACTACCGGGGCCTGGGCAACCCACACGAGTCGGAATACGTCGCCTTCTTCCAGAACAACATACCACTCGCGGCTGACCTGTTCGGTTATCCGACGATTTACTATATGCCTGCCGCCCAGCGAGTCGAACGCATTGAATTCGTGCGCGGCGGTGGCGGCCTGCTGTATGGGCCACAGGTCGGACCGGTACTCAATCTGGTGACACGGCGCGCGGATGCCGATGCCGAAACTGCCTTCAGCACGGACCAGGCAATGGGTAGCGACGGGTTGTACAGCACTTATAACGAAGTGAACTGGTCCCAGGGCGACATCGGCGTCCTGGCCTCGTTCGACCATCGCAGCGCCGACGGGCCTCGAACCAATGAGGACTACCGCGTCAATGCCGGCTACCTGGGCATCGCCTGGGAGGGCTTGCAGGACATCCGCCTGGGCTTCGACCTGGATCTCTACCAGTCCGACTCGGGCGAGGCGGGCCGGCTGACCTCCCAGGAATACGCCACCGACCGCGATCTGGTGAAATCGCCCTTCAACCGAGTCGAGATTGACCAGGTCATCGCCACACTGACGTATGGTCAGCAGATCAATGCCTCGTCCACACTGGATGCCAGCGCCTGGTACTCTTCCATGGACCGCCTGAGCCGACGCTCGGCCATGTTCACGGACCCGGCAAATGAACCCGACACCACGGCGATTGACGAGCAGGAGTTTGCCAACTATGGGCTCGACCTGCGCTACGCCCTGTCCTGGGGGGAGAACAACGTACTCACCGCGGGCACAACCGCGTACCTGGGCGACAGCCCGCGCACGCGTCACGTCAGCGATGACATTCGATCCAGTGCGCAGAATCCGGAGGACCTCGCCTTCAGCCAGGACCGTGTGCTCACCTACAACGCGCTGTTTTTCGAGAACCTGTTTCGCTTGGGCAAGCTGAGCGTGGTGCCCACGCTGCGCCTGGAGCGCATCAACTACGACCTGCGTGAACCGGTGAAGAATGCAAGCCTGAATCGTGATGCCATCGACACTGACAGAACCTATCACGAGGCGCTTTTCGGCCTGGGGCTGATGTACCAGTCCGGCGAACACGCCGAGTTGTATGCCAATGTCTCGGAGTCCTACCGCCCACAGCGGTTTGATGACCTGATCAATCCGTCCTCGGAACTGGCGGGAAGCAACAACCCGGATATCTCGCGTGCAGTCAACTATGAGATCGGTTACCGCAGCGAGCCACGCGACGGGCTGCTGTTCGACCTGAGCCTGTTTCGCATCGATTTCGAGGACAAGATCGAACAGATTCAGGTCAACATCAGCGATGTGGAGCGCGTCAACAGTGGCGACTCGCGGCACCAGGGCATTGAGTTCGGTGTGGAATACCACCTGGTTGCCGATGCCGCCTACACTTTAAAGCTGTTCGCCAACGGCTCGCTCCTGGACACCGAAATCACCCGCAGCCTGGAGGCTGACCTGATCGGCAACAGCACCGCGTTTGCACCCGACTACCTGATTCGCACCGGTTTTATCGTTGACCGTGGGCCATGGAACGCGGCGCTCACTGCCAGTCTGGTCGGCGAGCAATACTGGCAGGACTCCAACCTCGCAAGCGGCACGGGTGCCAGCAGAATTGACGGAGAAATACCGGCCTACGAAGTGCTGGACTTCAGCATAGAGTACCGCCACCGTGACCGCTGGACCCTGTACGGCGGCGTCAACAACCTGCTGGATCAGGATTACTACAGCCGGGTGCGCTCAGACGGTATCGAACCGGCGCAGGAGCGAGCGCTCTACGCCGGGTTCCGCTTCGAAATCCGCTAGCACGCCGCAACCCGACGGGCAGCTGGCGCGCGCACCCTACAACTGGGGCAGGGCCGTGAACACGCTACCTGCGTGCCAACCACCGTCGGCCATGAACTCCGAACCGGTGCTGAAGCTGGCCTCATCCCCGGCGAGGAACACAGTGACTGCGGCCACTTCGCTGGGCATCCCGACGCGCGGCAAGGCCTGGTTTGCGTAGGTGGCATCTGCCTGCTCGCGGGTCATGAAGTCCTTGCCATGCATATCGGTGTAGATCCCCCCGGGATGCACGCTGTTGACCCGGATGTTGTACTTGCCCATCTCCAGGGCGGCGGTTTTGGTCATGCCGCGCACCGCCCACTTGCTGGCGGCATAGGCCACCAGGGAGTTCTTTGCCTGGAAGCCGTCGATCGACGAGATATTGATTATGGAGCCACCGCCGCCCGCCTTCATGCTGGGAAACACCGACTGCATGCCGAGAAACACGCCCAACTGGTTGACCCGGGCCACCGCCATGAACTCCTCCTCGGTGGTATCCATGATGGTCTTGTGGATCAGGATCGCCGCGTTGTTGACCAGCACATTGAGCGTGCCGAACTGCTTGCTGGCTTCGACTGCCGCCAGCCACTGCGCCTTGTCGGTGACGTCCAAATGAACATACACCGCCTTCTCGCCAAGTTCTTCGGCCACCTTGCGGCCCGGCTCATCCAGAACATCCCCCAACACCACGCAGGCGCCCTGCTCCACCAACAGCCTTGCGGTCGCCTCCCCCATGCCCCGGGCGGCCCCGGTAACGATGGCGACTTTGCCTTCCAATCTTGCCATGACGCATTTCCCCTGTGTGGATGCAAAAAACAGCCACAAGCTTAACGCCTGCGCGCACCGGACTCCTAGTACAAACGGGTGATTGCGCTACCTGCACACCGCTCAAGGCCGTCGTGACCGGGTTTGCAGCCGCCGTTGCCGGACACCCTGACCATCATCCCGTCAATTCCGTGATAGGCTAGGCGCCCTGGTTTGGCGCGGCCAGCCCCCTCGCCAAACCCATCACGTACACGATCAGGAGAGCAACGATGAGCACAACCGGAAAGCAGGTTTTCACCACCCTGGAGAAGAACGGCACCCTCACGGTGGAAATTGCCACCAGCACCTTCCCGGATCCCAAGGGCGATCAGGTGCTGGTCCGGATGGAAGCCGCGCCGATCAACCCATCGGACCTCGCGCTGCTGTTCAGCGCGGCGGATCTGGAGAACGCCAAATATTCCCCGGGGAAGGTCGTGGCGAAAATGCCGGAACCCTTCCTCAGCGGCTCCAAAGGGCGCCACGGTCAGCGCATGCCGGTAGGCAATGAGGGCGCGGGCACCGTGGTGGCAACCGGAGAGAGCCCGACAGCCAAGGCGCTGCTCGGCCAGCGCGTCGCTTGCGTGCCCGGCAATGCGTTCTCTGAATACGCCATCGCCGATGCCAAGATGTGCCTGCCACTGGGGGAGAACTCATGCGAGCATGGCGCATCGGCGTTCGTCAATCCAATGACCGCCCTCGGTTTTGTCGAGACGGCAAAAATGGAGGGGCACACGGCGATGGTTCACCTGGCAGCCGCCTCCAACCTGGGCCAGATGCTGCAGCGGATATGCCTTGAGGACGACCTGGAGCTGGTCAACATCGTGCGGAAACAGGAGCAGGTGGACCTGCTCAAGGGGCAGGGGGCGAAATACGTGGTCAACTCGTCGGATGCTGACTACATGGCGCAACTGCGCGCGGCGATCGAGCAAACCGGCGCCTACCTCGGTTTCGACCCGATTGGTGGCGGCAACAACTCCGACAACGTCTTCAAGGCGATGGAGCAAGTCGCCGTGGCTAAAATGACGGAGTTCAGCCGCTACGGTTCCAACCAGGAAAAGAAGATGTACATCTACGGACGTCTCGACCTCGGCGCCACCATACTGACTCCTTCCTACGGCTTCGGGTTCACCCTCTCGGGCTGGTTGCTGTTCCCCTTCCTGCAAAAGGCCGGGATGGAAACGGTGCAGCGTATGCGCAAACGCGTCCTCGACAATCTGACCACCACCTTCGCCAGCCACTACAAGGAACGGGTCACGCTGGAACAGATGCTGGAAAAAGACGCGGCAATGGATTACCGCGCCATGCGCACGGGCGAGAAATACCTCGTAACGCCGTAATGCGCTGCGGATGCGTGCCGTGTCGGCAACGGGGCTGCCAGCAGCGGCCCTATTGATTCCGCGCAACGCTGTTTCGCAACCGCGTGCAGCCGACGCACCTGTTCTATACTGCTGAACAGGGGTCGGGCGCCGCGGCTCGCGCGCCCCGGCGTTAGGGCGGGTGCATTCATGAGACAACAGGGAAGCGTGGCATGGATTTGATACAGCGTTTACTGGACGGCAGCCTCATGCCCCACGGTCACTGTCTGCTATGGCGGGGGGACCTGCTGTTCATGCATGTCGGAGGTGACATACTCACAACGCTTGCCTACTTCACGATCCCGGTACTACTGATCCGGCTGGTCAAGAAGCGCGACGACCTTGCGTTTGATCGCATATTTCTCATGTTCGCCGCGTTCATTTTTCTGTGCGGCGTCACGCACCTGATCTCTCTGATCAACGTCTGGCACGGCTATTACTTTATCGAAGGTATCGCAAAGATCTCCACTGGCGTGGTGTCGGCACTCACTGCCATAGTCGCGTGGCGCTTGCTACCCATTGCCATCAGCATTCCCAGCCGAGCCAGGCTGGTCAGCGCGAATGAACAACTGCGCCGCGCGCGCGAGGAAATCCTTGAGGCCAATTCAAGGCTTGAGCAGAAAGTACAGGAGCGCACGGCGCAGCTCGAAGCGCTCGCCGTGGCAGACCCGCTGACCGGCACGTACCGCCGCACCTACGCGCTGGACACTCTGGGTAATGAGCTCAAGCGCGCCCAGCGCTACAATACACCGCTGGCGGTGGCGATGATCGATATCGACGATTTCAAGCGCATCAACGACACCCACGGTCATCTCGCGGGCGATGATGTTCTGCGCGGCATTGGTTCGCTGCTGAATACCTTGAGCCGCGAGTCGGACACGATCGGTCGTTTCGGGGGTGAAGAGTTTTTGATCGTGATGCCGGAGTGCGATCAGACACAGGCTGTACTCGCACTTGAACGCTTCAACAAAGCCCTGCGCGAGCATCGCTTTACGCTGACATCTGGCGAGACGCTCAGGGTTACCTGCAGCATAGGCACAACCCAGGCAACCGGCGAGACCTCTCAAACCGAGCTCCTGGCGAATGCGGACAAGGCACTCTATCAGGCAAAACATGAAGGCAAGGATCGCGTTGTGAGCTGTTGAACCAGGCCCACGCTGTCCCAGCTGCAGCGCGAAGCCGCCTATTGGAATGTCCTGTCGATTCTGAGACCCGTGTGCGTGGAGGACGCAATGCTATCCCCCGGTTTTTTCCTCACAGCGCTGGCCGTATTGCTCGCAACGCTGGCCGCTTGGAGACAATGGGACCGGCGCCGCGAGGAGGCAGTGTGGCGACGCCTGATTGCGCTGCACGCCGGTACCCGCCAAGTCTTTCAGGCCGCTATGGTTGACGGCCTGCCGGAACCTGCACAACGCTACTTCCACTACACCATCAAAGTCGGCACACCGTTAGCCCCCGTGGTCGACGTCGACATGGCGGGTGACATCGGCCTGGGTGCGCAGGAAGCGCCCAAGTACCGTCCCCTGCAGGCGCGCCAGATTCTGGCCTCTCCGCATGGCTTCCTGTGGTCGATGACGTCCGGCGCCATCAGCGGCTCCGACGGCGCGCTACCCGGGAAATCGTGGACACGCTTCTGGCTCTGGAACCTGATACCCGTGGCCCGCGCAACGGGGCCTGACCATCTTCGCTCATCCTTTGGCCGACTGGTGGCTGACGCTGTCCTGTGGGCGCCTGCCAGCCTGCTTCCCGGCAACGGCGTTTCCTGGGAGGCGCTGGGTGAAGACTGCGCGCGGGTAACCGTGCGCCATGGCCTGCTGGAACAAGCTGTCGATGTGCACGTGAATGCGGAAGGTGCGCCAGTGCGCGTCCTGTTCCAGCGCTGGAGCGATGCAAACCCGCAGCGTCACTATCAACTACAGCCGTTCGGCGGCGAGCTGTCCGAGTTTCGGGAGTTTGCAGGCTACCGTCTGCCGACCTGCGTGATCGCGGGCAATCACTACGGTACGGCCGCCTATTTTCCTTTTTTCAAGGTCCGGGTCAGCGCCATACGCTTTCCCGACGCCCCACCGACATGAGTGCCCTGGACCTTGTCGCAATAGGCACCCAGATCGTACTGCCGGTCACCTTGATCGCGTGGCTCGCCTTCCGGCCGCTGTCGGGCGGAGTGGGCTTTCTGGTACAGGCCCTGGCGACGGGGTTGGTGTTAACGACACTGCTGCTGATTGGCGTGTGGATGATATCGCCCTGGTGGACGCCCTACCTCTACCTCACCGTCTGGTTCGGCATCGTTCTTGGCGGGTCGCGGCTCAGGTTGCGCTCGCGCAAACACCGGGACCGCTCAATCTCCAGCGCCCTGGGGACGCTGCTTTTCGCTGTTATCGGCCTGCTGTGCCTGACCCTGACCACGCAGGCCATAACAGGCCGCTGGATTCCAAGCGGCGGCACCGCGACCGCGATGCGCTTCCCCCTGGGCCCCGGCACCTACCTGGTCGCCAATGGCGGCGCGAATTCACGGGTGAACGGCCATGTCATGACCCTGAAACCGACGACAACACGCCAGGCGGACTATCGAGGCCAGTCCTATGGGGTCGACCTGATCAAGATCGATCGCCTCGGGCTCCGGGCCGCAGGCTGGCGGCCAGAGCGGCCAGCTGCCTATGCCATTTTCGGCGAACCCGTGTTTGCGCCCTGCTCCGGCGCCGTCATTCGGGTTTTCGATGGGCAGCAGGACATGCCGGTGCCGACCACAGACACCTCCCGACTCGAAGGCAATCACGTGGCCATCCAGTGCGATGGCGTGATCGTACTGCTGGCCCACCTCAGGCAAGGCAGTGTGCGCGTTGCGCCCGGCGACCGTGTGGCGTCAGGGGCGTGGATTGGCAACGTGGGTAATTCAGGACAAACCACCGAACCCCATCTGCATATACATGTGCAGCGCCTACCCGAATCCGGAGCGCTTCTGTCGGGTGACCCCCTGTTCCTGACCTTCGACGGTCACTTCCCGGTAAGAAACGAGCGGATTACTATCGAAGGTGCAGAGGTCTCCGGCGGATAAAGCACAGGTTCCTTCCCCGCTTCGACTCAGAACAGGGCCGCATTCAGCCACATGTGCGTGGCGATTGATGCCAGGTAGCCAACCATGATGACCGGCGTCCACCGCAGGTGCGACACAAGCGTGTAATAGCCACGAGCCTGCCCCATCAGCGCAACACCCGCTGCAGATCCAATCGATAACATGGAACCACCAACACCGGCCGTCAATGTGACCAGCAGCCACTGGCCCTGTGACATCTCGGGCTCCATGGACAGCACGGCGAACATGACCGGAATGTTATCGACCACTGCGGACATGAAGCCCACGGCAATATTCGCGCCGGTCGCACTCCAGTCCGTATACAGCATTTCGGACACTTCCGAGAGGTAGCCGATATAGCCCAACCCGCCCACACACAGCACCACGCCGTAGAAGAACAGCAGGGTGTCCCACTCGGTTCGCGCCATCGGGTTGAACACATCAAAGGGCACCGCCTTGTCCAGCCGTTCCAGCAAACGCGTGTTCTGTGTCGCTTCAGCCCAGGACCGCTCCCTGGCAACGCCGCGCGCAAAACTGCGACGCAGGTAATAGCCCAGCAGTTGCAAGTAAGCGAGCCCCATCATCATCCCGACCACGGCGGGCAGGTGCAGGAAATTGTGCCCCAGAACCGCGGTAGTGATCGTCAACAGGAACAGCACTACCGTACGCCGGGCACCGCGCTTCATGATCACAGGCTCCGTGGCGTCTCGCGGCGGCTGGCGCGGTACCGCAAAGCTCATAACCAGGGCCGGCACCAGGAAGTTTACCGCGGAGGGTATGAAGAGCCTGAAGAATTCGGTGAACTCCACGGCGCCCTTCTGCCAGACCATGAGCGTGGTGATGTCACCGAAGGGTGAAAACGCTCCTCCCGCGTTGGCGGCAATCACGATGTTGATACAACCCAGACTGATGAAGCGCGGACTGTCCTCACCCACCTTCATCAACACGGCGCACATCAGCAGCGCCGTGGTGAGGTTGTCTGCCACCGGCGAAATGAAGAACGCCAGCAAACCGGTAATACAGAACAGGCTCAGGTAACTGAACCCCTTGCTGACCAGCCAGCCGCGCAAGGCATCGAACAACTGTCGCTCTTCCATCGCATTGATGTAGGTCATCGCCACCAGAAGGAACAACAGCAGCTCCGAATATTCCAGCAGATTGTGCTTCAACGCGGCGTTGGCGCTTTCCGTATCGCCACTCAGTGCGGCAAAACCTGCCACAAGAAACCAGATGAGACCGGCGGCCAGTAGCACAGGCTTGGACTTGCGCAGGTGCAGCTTCTCCTCCAGCATCACGAAGACGTAAGCGATGGCGAAGATGGCCAGCGCCAGGTAGCCCACCGGGTGCTGCGTGAAGCCCGGCACCACAGACTCGGCAGCGCCAGCAAACGTACTCTGGCCGAGGCAAAACAGGCCGAGAACGGTGCCAGGGACGATCCGGAGAGGGTTGTTTAAAGCCGCATCATCAACAGCATGGGAGCTGCGAACCCGGCTGCACAAGTGATTGGTTTTCTTCATGATTTCAGATCCAGATGCGAATAACTCCCGGCATGCGCCGGGCTCGCGCATCTGACCACAGTCAGTGCTTGCCTGAATTGACCTATGTCGTGAAAACATCATTCTTTCAGGAGAAATTGGTGACACCCGTCGCTGGCTGTGGGACAACACAGTATCTCGCAGGCCGAGCCTGGCCTGCGGCTCAGAAGGTCGACGTTGCCACGGGACAGCGCTACCCAGAACAGGGCGCTTATCATGGATTTAGGGCCGTTAAATTGGTCATAGCGTCCGAAATACACCATCTTGCAAAAAGAGAGGCATTGCATGAGCACCACCCATTATCTTGTGGTTTATGATCCTACCCAGGAACAGCAGCCAGCCCTCGCACGAATGCTCACCATCGCAGAGAATACGGATGCCGAAGTGCGAGTGTACTGCTGCATCCACGGTGAGCTGTCGCGTGGTGACAATCAGGACGCCGAAATCGAGAAGCGCATTGCCGGTCAACAGCAGGTACTAACGGAAGCCGCGGCACCCCTGCGCGACAAGGGCATACCCGTCGCCATTGAGGTGGAGTGGGACAATGACTGGTACCGTGCCGTGGTAAGAGCCTCCGAGCGCCACAACGTGGATGGTGTGGTGAAATCCTCCCACCGGCACTCCACGGCGCAACGTCGCCTGAAAAGAACATCCGACTGGACACTCATCCGTGAGTGCAGCTGCCCCGTGCTGCTGGTCAAGGGTGATGGCAGCAATCAGGCCGACATCATTCTGGCCGCGCTGGATACGCGCGGTGATCAGGAGGCCTATCGCACGCTGAACCAGAAGATCCTGGATATGTGCCGTGAGTTTTTCGAGCAGACAGATACGGAAGTACACTACATCAGTGCCTACAAGGACCTCGCCAACCGGCCCGACAGAGGCTCGTTGATACGCGCCTGTGGCGTTCCCGGGGAGCGTGTGCACATCGTCATGGACGAGCCACACGATGCCATCATCAAAACGGCGCGCGAAATCAATGCCGGCATGGTGGTCATGGGCACTTCAGCGCGCTCAGGCCTGTCGGCCATGTTGAACAACAACGCCGCCGAGAAAGTCCTTGACGAGCTGGAGTGTGACTTGCTGGTCATGCCATGATCAATCCGGTACCGCGAGCGGGCTCGGTGCCGACGCACTCTCTCACCGCGACTCAAGCACCTTAATGCTGAGCCGAAGGACGGCTCGGCCCGGAGCCTCATCTTCATTGAGCGAATCAACGACTACGTTCAATGCACGTTGAGATGATGCTCAAGCCAGCTTCAGCCAATCC
>TARA_R110001599_G_scaffold84084_7_pt1 | contig 42917 bp, 33 predicted proteins | sample TARA_R110001599 | Tara Oceans TARA_R110001599 (sample SAMEA4398360) | marine metagenome | biome: Polar Biome; feature: [MES] marine water layer (ENVO:01000295) within the mesopelagic zone...; material: water (ENVO:00002006), including particulate matter (ENVO:01000060) such as...... | reverse complement strand
TGACTATTGTCAGGACGGAGAAATCCTATTACATAATCCGGGTTAAAGAAGGTATTTGAAATCATGGTATTAATTCATCAAATTAAATGAATAATTAACCGCCTAATATGATTTGGAGGCTTAAACTTATTGTTATCTCTTCCTGTTCATTTTTGGCCACTGATCCCCACCTTCATTGGAAGCGTTTTTAAGTAAGAAGGTATTTGATTATGTGGTTTTTTCGGATCAAGAAGAATTGATTATTGATCAATTGAAATTAGAGGCCTATCCCACCCATCTGGTGCTTGATAAAAATGGCAAGATTAAGAAAATTTTCAATAAAGCCTCCGAATTAATGGCCTATATAGATGAGAACCAATCGTTTTTTCAGAATTAGGGGATTTTGTATCCATACATCTGAACTTAATCAAGTAGGTTTTTGATAAGGGAGCACTAAAAGTTTACTATTTATTACTATTTTTAACCGTAATGATAGATTAAGCGATTAGGAACTATTCGCTGCATCATTTATCAGAATGAAATTTAATTAAGACCATTGAACATTAATCCAATAGTTTTAATAGGAAGTGGAATCGCTTCAAAGATAGCTGTCCATTAGGTAGGTACCTGGTTTCATTTGTAGGTGATTACTGAATGCGATGGCTTATCATGCCATATAGTACGAACCCAATTAAACTTTATAATTTAGCACTATGAATTTAATACCATCAGAATCAGTCGGAAGTGTTCCACGTTCCCGAGAATTACAAGAAGCAATGGCCGCCTTTTCTCAAGGTAATTTACCGGAAAGGGAAATGAACAAATACTTCGATGAAGCGGTGAAGGATACCATTCATCGAATGAAAAATACCGGGTCACCAATAATTTCTGATGGTGAACAAACTAAATCAAGTTTTGTTACTTATCCTTTAGATGGGCTTACCAATTTAGCCAGTGATGGAATTTCTATTCCTTTTGAAGATGGGCATACCCGGCAATTGCCCAAGCTGACAAAAGGTCCATTTCACTATTCAACTTATGCCGGAAGTTATTTGCCTAGGGCAAAAAAATACACCACACTTCCATTAAAGCAGGCTGTAATCTCTGCCTCTGCCATGAGTTTATTGTACCCTTCAGAAGGCTTGGCTGATTACACCCAACAACAGTTCATAATTGATCTTGTAAACCAATCTGTGGCGGATATTAGAAGTTGTTTTGATAATGGTGCGCATCATGTCCAAGTGGACTTTACTGAGGCTCGTCTAGCGATAAAGCTGGATCCATCTAAAGCGCTTTTAAAACAATTCATTGATTTGAACAACCAAGTATTATCTAATTTTTCTTACCAGGAACGTCAACGAATAGGCTTTCATACCTGTCCTGGTGGGGACCATGACAGCACCCACAGTGGTGACGTAGATTATGCAGAGCTTATCCCGCTATTCTTAACCTTAAATTCCGGGAATTTTTATATGCAGATGGCAAGTGAGAAAAACCCTACCAAGGCATTAAAAATTATCGGTGAAAATATCCAGCCAAATCAAAGGGTTTATATTGGCGTAATTGATGTGATTAATGAAGCAATTGAAACCCCTCAAATGGTTTATGAGAGAATCATGGCTGCAGCGGAGTATATTCCGCTAAATCAATTGGGAACAACAGACGATTGCGGATTTTCTCCATTCAGTGATGACATGGCCACCAGTAGAGATACTGCCTTTGCTAAAATAACTGCTCGTATTGAAGGCACCAAAATGGCAGCTGAAAAGCTAAAAAATAAGGCTTAAATATATGCATATAAAGAAGCAATTGGCAAAAGTAAAGACCGCCGATTACTTGCAAAGGATGAACGAGAATTAGAAAACAGCAGTATGCAATACCTATCCTTTAGTATTTCAATAACAATTATTTCATGGATTATTGGAATGATTTTGCATGCTTTGATAAAGAGTAAACCTTACTATACTGATCTTTCTAATCTTAATTTTATTGAAAGCAAAAGGTTAAATAAGGCTATTGGCCTTGGGGTATTTAAATGGATTGTCAAAAACACCTTCTTTAAATACTTTAACCAAAAGATTAAACTGGAGAGAAGAATTCAGGTAGATGAACTGTATGAATTACGGAAAGAAATGTCAATATCTGATATTAGTCATTTGTTGGGCTTTGCTGTGGTGACTGTTTTTGCTTTAGTGAAATTCATCTATGGCAACTATTCCTTTGGATTGGTAATGATGGCCGTGAATATTGTGTTGAATTTATACCCTTCTTTATTGCAACAGGAGAATAAAAGACGGATTGATAAATTGATTCGGATCTATAGCTAGCGGCATAACTTTACAGCATACTTTGTTTAGGCTTTATCAGGTTTCCCTTTCTATTTTTACAGAGTTCAGCATTGTAAAGAGGAGTGGAAATTTAGAAAAGAAAAAAACCTGGGAAGTAAGGATAAAGTGCTTTAGTTTGAATCAGTTTCTTTTGTTTTTCTTTTATCTTCTCGCTCCTGCCTCCTGAAATACCTGCGGAAAAGAAAGTTTTGCCGAAGCGCTTCCATGTTTTCGTTCAATTTCTCAGCAGCCTCTTTTACGTTGATCATTGTACTGTCGAGGTGCCCGACCAAAGCTTCATCCTTTATTAAATGATTTAAAGTTCCTTCTCCCGCCCTTGTCTCCTTTAGGTATTCCTCCAGGGTTTGCGCTACCAATTTTATGTCTTGGCTGGATTTTTCAAGGTTATCGAAGACCAACTTTAACTGGTTGCTAGAAACCGTGTCGCTTAACAAAACAGCCGCAGCACTTTGATCATAATTTACTTTACCGATGATTGCATTGACCTTTGTGACTAAAGAAGAAGTGTTTTGAGTCGTTTTCTTCAGTTCGATTACTGATTGTCGTATGTTTTGGGCCAATAAGGTATCGCTCAATAGTGTGCCTAAGGTTCCTTTTCCTTCCAGAATTTTATTGGTTATCATCAATAAATCGCTTGTCAGCAAAGCAGCGTTTTCGTTGGTGGTACTTAGGGTGGAAAGCATGTCATCCGTTCCAACTTTACTGTATGACTGTATGGTGTCTCCTGAGGCTACAGGTTTTGCATTTTGTTCCTTTCCTGGGACAATATTGACAACCATACTTCCTACCAACCCATCTGAACCTATAAAGGCAATAGCGTCTTCTTTAATAAATCTGGAGATTTTATCTTCCACCATCATTTGAAGGGTAATGGTCTTTTCATCAATCATTACAATTTTACTCACCGTGCCTACATCTATTCCCGAATAGCGCACATTGTTCCCCGATTGTAGGCCATTTACATTGTCAAAAACAGCGTAGAGTTGAATATTTCTGCTGAAAATATGTTGGCGCTTTCCTATAGAATAGAAAATGGCAATGAGAAGCACAGTCCCTATCACTACAAATAGGCCTACTTTTGCTTTGTAAGAATTAGATTTTCCCATACGATTAGTTTTTAAAGAAGGCCTGAATTTTTGGGTCTTCTGAATTAGAAAGCTCCTCAAAAGTTCCTTCGGTATAATTGGTGCCATCTACGAGCAAAATCATCCTGTTTGAAATGACCCTTGCACAATCCACATCGTGGGTGATAATTATCGAGGAGGTGTGGTATTTTTCTTGGATATTTCGCATTAACTCTATGATTTCTTTTGCCGTAATTGGATCTAAGCCTGTTGTTGGCTCATCATAAATAATTATTTTTGGTTTTAAGATTAATGCCCTAGCTAAAGCCACCCTTCGCTGCATTCCTCCGGAGAGTTCTGCAGGCATCAAGTCTAGGGTATGTGCCAGGCCTACATTTTCCAATGCTTCTTTGACTAGAATTTCAGTACTTTCAAAACCTGGTATTTTATGGGTTTGACGCCTAAGGGGAAATTCCAGATTTTCACGAACCGTCATGGAATCGTACAAGGCACTACCCTGGAAAAGAAAGCCGATCTCCGTGCGGAGAAGGTCCAGTTCGGTATGACCTAGGCTGGTGATGTCCTGATCTTTGATGGTAATACTTCCACTGTCAGGTTGGATGAGACCTACCAGACACTTGATCATTACCGATTTCCCGGAACCTGATTTGCCCATTACAACCAAGTTTTCTCCTTCAAAAAGTTTTAGACTAAAATCCTTAAGTACATGGTTCTCACCAAAACTTTTGTGGAGGTTTTTTAACTCTAATACAGGCTTTAAGTTTTTTGTGGATTCCATTTAAATTTCGAAAAATATATCAGAAACAAACACAGCAATAAAATCAATTACAAACAACAGCATGGAAGTATATACAACAGCAGAGTTTGAGGCTTCTCCCACACCAACGGTTCCCTTAGAGCAATGGTACCCCTTATAACACCCCACCAACCCAATGGCAAAACCGAAGAAAATTGATTTCACCGTGGCGGGAATAATGTCACTATAATTGAGAGCATCAAATACCTGATTGAAATAGAGTACATAGGAAACATTACCTTTTAAGTTTTCAATTATGGCAGACCCTAATAGGGCTATTACATCTCCTGTAATTATCAAAAGCGGCAACATTAATGTAGTGGCCAGAATACGGGTAACCACCAGGTATTTAAAAGGATTGTTACCAGAAACCTCCATGGCGTCTATTTGTTCCGTAACGCGCATAGAGCCCAGTTCTGCCCCAATCCCAGAGCCTACCCTTCCGGCACATATAAGGGCAATGATCACAGGGCCAATTTCTCTGACAATAGATATTCCCACCATGGATGGCATCCATGACTCCGCCCCAAACTCCATTAGCGTAGGGCGTGACTGAAGGGTAAATACCAGACCCAAAATAAATCCGGTTACTCCCACCAAAAGCAATGAACGATTCCCTACGTTATAACATTGGCGAATCAGCTCCTTAAACTCAAAAGGCAGGCTAAAAACCTCTTTGACAAATCGTCCTGCGAAAAGGGTCATGTCACCGATTTCGACAAAAAACGACTGTGAGCGATCTTTTATGGAGGTTGATTTTGACATTTGGAGAAATAAAAACCGAATTTAGTGATGATTCTGAGTTAATTACATGATGCAAGTCATTTTTAAAAATGATACAAATACTGGGATTTATAAGGTTCTGTATAATTTCAGCATTTAAAAATGCACGTGCAACAACAGTTTGGATTTCCCTGCTAATTGGGATGTAATCCTTACATTTATCTTAATTAAACTTGTTTTGCAGGCCTGAGCCTTTAGCTTTGTTCCTTAATTAAAAGCATACTTAAATCTGTTTTTGAGGCTGATCATAGGGCCTATTTCTTAATTTCAGGTAGCTTTCTGGCTGCTTGTTTTGAATCGCTTATCCTAAATGTTAATGATGAGAATTTTATTTTGTTTATCCCTTCTTCTAATTTTTGGAAATTGTACTTCTAAAATAGAACAAACTACCTTCAAGGTAATGGCCTGGAACATTTTGCATGGAGGCAATGATATCGAGAATGGTCCTCAGAATGTTATTCAAATCATTAAGGAAATCAACCCTGATGTGATATTGATGGTAGAAACCTATGGTTCAGGGAAAATGATTGCAGATTCACTGGGCTATGACTTTCATTTAATTGCAGAAGAAGGTACCGCCCTGGACGATAAATCCGTCAACTTGTCTATTTTTTCTAAGTTTCCATTTGGAGAGCGAATTGATACAGATTATCCTTTCTATTTGGGAGGGCGAGAAATACTGATAAAGGATCGAAAGATCCGATTATTTTCCAATTGGTTTCACTATTTGCCTTGGGAGGATGCTCCCGAGGATTTGGGATTAAACACAGCGGAATTACTGGCTTGGGAACGGTCTGAAAACAAGTATGACATGATCCAAAAAGTGCTTCCCTATTTGAAAAAATACAGTGCAGAAACGGATTCCATTCCCATGATTTTTGGTGGGGACATGAATACCCCATCACATTTGGATTGGGGAGAAGCGACCAAGGAAATTCACAATGGCTTGGTGGTTCCATGGTACAGTACCAAAGTTTTGGAAGACATGGGATTGATAGACACCTATAGAACTTTAAATCCAGATCCATTGGCCAATCTGGGGATCACATGGGACAGTAAAGGGGTGAAAGATGAACACCGGATAGACTATATATTTTATAAGGGGGATGCTTTAAAAGCCATCGATTCAAAATCCTATAAAGCATTTTTGGGCGAACCCTTCTCCATAAATGGAAAGACCTTTGCTTATCCTTCAGATCATGGCTTTGTGCTGACTACTTTTGCGTTTAAAAACTTCCCCTAGCGAAGCAGAGATGTTTGAGTGAAACCGATGATTTTATCTTGTTTATTTTTTGCTTTTCGAAGCGTAATGGGATTCAAAAATCCGGTATTTAAATAGGGCCACAACAATAGAACCACCAATGCCGTTCCCCAATAAAGTGAGGACAAGGAACATCAAATAATCTCCCATAGAGATTGTTTCTGAATATAGAAAGGCGCCAAAAGCTTCTATATTTCCCACAATGCTGTGGTGAAAACCAATAAAACCTATGGTTCCGGTTATCAGTGCGATTAGAAGAATTCGGGTTAAGGATTCGGTAGTACTGTTCAATAACCAAGTTAAAAGTCCCATCAACCAGCCGGCAAAAATTGAACTTAGCAATAAAACCCCGTAACTGTGATTCAATATATGGCTACCAATTTTCACCATTGTTTCTTTGTCGAAAAGATTAAGCTGTGCTGCCAGATCTCCCACACAGAAAATGAATAAAATCCCCCCTAGGAGATTTCCAATAATGACCAAGCCCCAAATTGTCAATAATTCTAAAACGGTCCTTTGTCCATTTAAAACCGGCAATGCCAGTACAGAAGTTTGCTCTGTGTACAAGATAGATTTCCCTAGGATGACCATGATAAATCCCAATGGGTAAACCAGACCAAACATTTTAAATACAATATGCTCTTCTACTTTGCCTGCTAGAAGGAAATACAGTGTGCAAATCAATAGATAGCTAAATCCAATCTCAAGACCGGCAATGCATGCACTTAAAAAAACGGCTAATTTTTTAATTTTAAATATTTCTTCACCTTCATGAATAACACGACTGAGGATATCCGTATATTTTTCTGAACCCTCTACTTCATTGGATCTTTTCTCCAGATCTTGCTGGTGTTCTTTTTGGTCTTTTTCCTCAGCCTTCATAAATTCAAAATGGTGTGATAAATTGGCTCTACTGTTCTTTTAACTAACTAAGGTAAACAAATTATGTTTGTACAAGAGGATGCAATAGTAGAACAGGTGCTAATTGATCAGCTTTTCTACCTTTTCTTTGTATGCCTCCCCAACAGAAAACTCCATCTCTCCTAAAAATACACTGTTTTTTCGAATGGAGGTAATTTCACCAATTGCTACTGCATAGGATTTGTGAATCCTGATAAATTGATCTGCTGGTAATGCGGATTCAGCTTCCTTGAAACTCATGCGTACCAGCAAAGGTTGTGGGTTACTTTTTAAATAAAATTTGATATAATCTCCATAACCCTTAAGCCATAAAAGGTCTACGAATTTTATTTTTACCTGGCTGTAATCCACGTTTACGAAAAAATGATCGAGCACTTTTTTTGCTTGGACAGGAGTGTGGGCTACTTGTAAATCGAAGCGGTCTTTGGCCCGGTTACAGGCTTTCAGGAAGCGCTCCATAGGTACTGGCTTGACCAGATAATCTACAACATCAAGCTCAAAACTTTCTAAGGCGAATTCTTTATAGGCCGAGATTATGATTGCCAGTGGTTTTTTTTCAAGACTTGAAATAAACTGTAACCCCGTTAATTCCGGCATTTGGATGTCAATAAAAATAAGGTCTATTTGTTGCTTTTGCATCTCCTCCATTGCATCAAAAGCATTGTCACAAGTGGTCACCAAATTAAGGAATGCTATTTTGCCAATATAGTTTTTAAGTAATTCTAGGGCAAGAGGTTCATCATCTATGGCAATACAGTTTATCATGAATTGTTTTTTTTGGCAGGATCTACCTTCAATATATTCGTTTTTGCTTTAAAATGAAACTTATGTTCTTCTGCTTTTGATCCTTTGACCCACTTCTGCAGTCTGTGGCTTTGTTTGAATTAAGCATTTCAGGTCATTTTCTGAGCTTTGCTGTGTGCTAAGAGATGTTTAGCTGGTAGTAAAAATGGAGAAACCCCTACACGATACAAATGTAAAGGTAGAGGCGTCTCCATTATGAAAATCTTAAATTTCGAGTAGGAAATTCAGGGCTAAGTATTTACTCTGAATTTAATCTACGCGTATATTTTGGTAGTAAACTTTCTTGCCATCTTTAACACTGATGATATAGTTTCCTCTGATGGCTTTTTCAAAATTGAAAGTTTTGTCAATGTTTGCCTGGCTAGTTAGTGTCTCACCAAATACCTTGGCTTTGTCTTGATTGATAATTTTAATATCCACATTATTTAAGTCCTTGTTGCTAAGATTGAGACGTACTTTTTTGCCTTCTGTGTCAAATACATTTGATTTTTTTGTCACCTCTTTGTTTATGATTTTCACTGCAGTATCTTCAATGTCAATAGTGTAAACTACTGATTGAGTCTCATCGTTTACTTTAAGGAAATAGGTGCCAGCTTCAAGGTTCTTGAAGTTAAAACTCTTTGCGTAATTTTTATCTGTGACATCATCGTAAAATAAAATATTGGCTTTGGAATCATTCAGGGATACCACCGTTTCTTTAGAAGTGGAAACCATTTCAAATACCAAACTTTTGGCGGCTATTCCATTGACCAGATTGATGCTTGGCTCATAGGCCATGGAAGTAAAAGAGATGAACATTAATGCGGCTACTGCGGTACTTTTTAACAAGTTTTTCATGATAATATTTTTTTGAATGTTTGATTAATAATTGTCTGTTTGTGATTGAATTATGGCTCAAACATAAGCAGCTCTAGCCTGCCTATTTATTAAGTGCGATGAAAGGAGAAAAGATTGCGACAAAGACTTAAAATGTTGCGATGAAAAATTCGAAGAAGATATAATTTACCTAGAAAATCGGTTTCAGCTCAGGTTTCAAAACGGTGAAAAACAATAATTAGGGTAGTTAGCAATTGGGATTTTAGATTTATAAAATCCCCTAGGAAGGAAAGATAATATGAGGCAAATTACCTGTTGTCCTTCAAGATTAGTATTTTTAGGCTCGATGTGTGAAAGTTCAGTCACTTCAAGTATTATGAACTTTAGTCAGGTCTCAAAACCGTGCTATTGTATTTTCTTTAAGAATAGCCAAATTCAGAGGATTTCATCTTAGGTGAAAGTATAAAAACGAAATAAACCCAATTTAAAGAATACATGAAATTTTTAAAAGTACTTTATTTATTGACCGCATGTGCATTGCTAAACGCCTGCAACAATGAAGTTAATCAAAATGTTTTAACTACTGACATTTGCATTCTGGGTGGGAGCGAGGCTGGATTTACCGCCGCTATTCAAGCTTCCCGGCTTGGTAAGAAAGTGGTGCTTATTGAACCGACGGGGCATCCGGGTGGGATGGTAGTAGAGGGATTGGGGAAGGACATGCGGTTTGGAAATGCACGCGTGATTGGAGGAATAGCACGCGAATTTTATGAAAAAGTGGAAGCGCATTACGGGCTAAAAGCAGAATTTGAAAACCCAAAATGGTATTCAAAATATGAGCCTTCAATTGCTGAAGCGGTAATTGAGCAGATGTTGGAGGAAGAAAAAAACATTACCATTATAAGAAATACTCGGATAAAGGAACAAAACGGAGTAGAAAAAAAAGGGAATAGAATAGAAAAGGTTATTCTTGAAAATGGCTCAGAAATAAAGGCCAAAGTATTTGTTGATGCTTCCATAGAAGGTCATTTGCTGCATTTTGCTGGAATAACTACTGAATCAATTCGTGAGGGGAATGAAAAATATGGGGAGAATCTTAATGGAGTTCAGGAAGTAAATACTTTTAAGCAGTTTACGGTAGATGTTGACCCTTATATTATAGAAGGCGATTCTACAAGTGGACTAATCCCTACCATTCAAGCTGGGGAATTAGGAAACCATGGAGATCCCAGCCATTATATTCAGGGCTTTTGTTTTAGGATGTGCCTGACAAAAGATGAGCAAAACAAGCTACCAATTAATAAACCTGAGGACTATGTATCTGAAAGGTATGAAATTTATAGAAGGTACCTGAAAGAAGGAGGCCAGCTCTTCAAGCCTGAGGCCAATAGGCATAATGGTAAAACGGACATAGGCAGTTGGCACGATCTATCAGCAAATCTTTATGGAGAGAATTGGGAATACCCACAAGGGGATTATGAAAAACAAGACAGTATTATCCAATATCACCGTTCTTTTACTTTAGGATTGCTGTGGTTCTTACAAAACGACGAAAGTGTGGATAGTCTTACCAGAGCCAATTGGGAAGGATGGGGTTTGCCTAAAGATGAATTCACAGACAATGGCAATTGGCCACGTCGCTTGTATATTCGAAGTGGAAGACGAATGGTATCTGAATACGTCATCACTGAACACAATGTCGATATTAAGGTTAAAGATACGGTTTCAGATCCGATTGCGATAGCATGGTGGCCGCCGGATGTGCACCACGCCAGAAGAATTGTAAAAGATGGCAAAGCTTATAATGAAGGGTTTACCCATGTAGAAAACGATGGAACTTGGAAACCTTTTAAAATCTCATTTCAGGCCACAGTGCCAAAGAAAGATGAATGTATCAATGTATTGACGCCTACTTGTCTATCATCAAGCTATGTGGGTTATGGAAGTATTCGAATCGTTCCTACTTTTATGATAATGGGTCAGAGTGTTGGTGCAGCAGCGACTATTGCGGTTAATGAAAATTTGGATGTACAAGATATACCCTTCCCAGAATTGGAAAAGGTCTTGCTGAGTCAGAATCAATTGCTTGCTCTTCCGGATGATTGGTTGGAAATAATCACCAAAAATAATTAAATCAAAAAAGCCTCTGCAATTGTTGCGGAGGCTTTTTTACTATTTTGATTTATTTACTACCTACGGAAGTAATAAAAATGTCCATCTTCGGCTCCTGCCAAAACGTCCAGTATCCCATTTTTATCCCAATCAACAAAAGTAGGGCTTGTGGTATGTCCAGCAAGGATTACTTCAGATATAGGGCCTTTATGGTTAAAGACTACCTTATCAGGGCTTTCGCTAATGTTTTCAAATAAGGAAATATTTACGCTATTGATCAATAGGTCCAGGTCACCATCATTGTCCCAATCCATAAAGCTGATTTTCCTTCGCCCACTACTACCAGCGTCTGAAATGTTAAGCCTTAAGACGCCAGGGTTTGTATCTTCCACCTTGTCTTTGTTGGTAAATGTGGAGCCATTTTCTCCGTAAAAGATGCGTTTTCCGGGCTGAAGAATTGGTTCACCGTTACCTTGTTTCCCTTCAAAGAAGGCAAGGTAGCCTTCATGATCTAGCATCACCAAATCCATAACCCCATCTTTGTTCCAATCGATAGCATAAGGTGTTGTTCTCCATTGTGTCGCCAATTCATCTGCTTTAGGCTCCCACCAGTTCCAGGCCGGATAAGGTGGTGTTTGGGCTGCCCAATCTATTTTGATCGGCTGAGGTGCCAATAATCCATTTCCAGTGTTTTTGATCCATTCTACTCTACCCCAGATGGAGTTGAAAACAATGTCCTTGTTGTTGTCGCCATCCCAGTCAGCTACGGTCAAGGTAGTGTAACCCCATTTTGCTTCGGCAGGTCCTTGAATAGATCCGTTGTCTCCGGCTTGGATCCTTATCGGTTCACCATCGATTTCCAATAGTTTTGGCTCAGCCCATTTTGGATTCGCCGCCCCATCCAAATTTTCTATAAAGGCAAAGTGGCCAGCAGAGTTACCTGCTATGATGTCTTCATCGCCATCATTGTCCCAGTCAACACTAACAGGTGTTACCAAAGCCCCAAATTTAAGATTGTCTGCTTGTTGTCTGAAGTATTTTGGGGAATCAAAAATAGGTAGTCCATTTTTAGTTTCTCCTGTGTTTTTTATTAATGCCACGCGGCCATCTTCATCACCTACTACCAAATCTACATGTCCATCTTTATCCCAATCCAAGGCTACGGGAATGATCATTTCTAGATTCATGGTAATTATACCCTCCTCGTTTTCTAAAAATTTACCTTCTTTGTAAATAGGTTTTTCTCTGGTGCCTGTGTTTTCAAAATACGTCATTTTATCCAGAAACTCTCCACAAATAAGGTCAAGGTCTCCATCTCCATCAAAGTCTGCGAAATTAGGTGAAGGAGCACCATAAACATTTATCTCTTTTCCTCCAGCTTTAATTCTTCCACGGTTTTCGTAATTGCCGTCTTTGTTCTCTAATAAATATACATAACCAAAAAGCGGTCCATTGGTCCAAACACCTTGGTCATTGTAGGCATCGTCCCAGCCGTAAGAAGACCAATCATCCATGCCAACAATAATATCAAGGTCACCATCTCCTTCATAATCTATCATCTTCCACTGGTTGAATCTAGGCTTTTTACCCAGTTCCTTGGTTAGTTCCTCAATGGGAAAAAGGTCTTTAGGTGTTGAGGCCAAGTCAGTTTTGAAGTTCATTAACTCTGCACCAGGAGTCAAAACCTTAACACCTTGGTCTGTATGGGAAACTTGTACTTTGGATATGGCATCTCCTATTCTAACGGGAGGTGCGAAATCTGGGAAATCTTCACCGCTGGTATTTTCAAAAAAGTAAAGTCCATTGAAAGGTTTGTCCGGACAGGAAACAAGCATGTCCATGTCACCATCCCCATCATAATCCATAGGCAATGGCCAAGCCCATAATCCCACACCTAGAAATGAGGTGGCTCCAGGGTTATTGTATTTTACGATTTCGAAGTCACTAGATTCTTCAACTGCCTCTTCGGTTGCTTTAGGACTTGAGCAAGCTGCTACAAAAGCCAGCATGCCAAGTATTAATAAGCTTTTCCCATAGGGGCTCTTTAATTTTCTCATTTTAATAATTTGGGTTTCTTCTTTCATATTATTAATCGTTGTTTGCAAAGCTGTGTTTTATTAGTGGCTGACATTGGCAAAAACTTTGTTTTACTCAGTTTTTCATTAGCAATGTATCTGTTTAGAAAATTCGCCTTTATTATTGTCCATGTGCCAAAGCTGAATTGTCTTATTAGGTACCCTATTATAATGAAAAAGACCACCCAAAACTGAGTGATTGTGTGCATTTCTACCGTATTTTCCCTTTGCCTTCATTAAATATCTAAAATAATATTTTATTCACATAATCATATGTTGTTTTCATAAGGTTAATTGATGTAAACCCTAATCCAATCCTTTTAGGTGGTGGGAGAGGGCTTTGCCTTTCCTTTCTCGCTTTGCTTAGTTTTTCATTTTTTGGGAATGTTATGATTGATAAGGAATAGGGTAACTGATAGATTTACAGTTGTGTGAAAAATTAGAACCAATCAATTGGCGCCTTTAATAAAAGAAGGGGGATCATGATCTTATTCGGCCTTAGCTGAATAGCATTACTTTCTTTCAGGACATAAAAATCTTATTATTTTTATTTGGAATTAATCCAAATAGATGTACATTCGCTTTTCAATAGTTTATTAATAATTAATCTAAATAAATGAAAGGCTTATTGCTAACTTGTTTAACTACTATGATCCTTTTGGCCTGCTCTACTGGTGAAAAGAAAACCGGGGACAGTTCTGAAGTAGCAAATCCCAGTATTGTTACCGCAGGGGGAACCCTAACTGAAATCGTGTATACGCTTGGTTTCGGTGACAGGATCATTGCAACGGACCGTACTTCTACTTATCCGGAAAAGATGCAGTCTTTGCCAAGTATAGGTTACAGGAATCAAATTAAGGCAGAGGGAATCTTGTCCCTTGCTCCGGATATAATTCTTTCTGAAGAGGACTACTTGTCAGACGATGTGGTGGATCAATTGAAATTGATGGACCTGGAAGTTCATTTTTTCAAAAAACCAGAGAATCCAACAGAGACCAAGACGCTTGTTAGTGAATTGGCGGCATTATTTGAAGTGCCTGAGCGCGGGATAGAAATAAATGAGGGAATAGACAAGGATCTGCAAATATTGGCAGATTACCTCGCTGACAATGAGGAAAGGCCAAGCGCAGCCTTTGTTATGGCAAGAGGACCGGAGACTTTATTCGTGGCTGGTGAGAAGACCTTTGCAGAAACAATCTTCAATTTGGCTGGTATTCGTTCTTCCACCCAAGGTTTCGAAGATTTTGTCCCCTTGACACCAGAATCGCTGGTAACCATGTCACCGGAATACTTGGTTTTATTTGATTCAGGTCTGGAAAGTTTGGGAGGCATAGAAGGCATGGCTAGAATTCAAGGAATCAAGGAAACAAAGGCCTATCAGGAAAGCCAAGTACTTAGTTTTGACGGACATTATTTATCAGGACTCGGGCCTAGGGTAGGACAAGTAGCATTGGAACTAGCTAAAGCAGTAAGAAACAAATGATAGCGCTTCCACTAACTTTCTCAAAACAGCGATTAAGTCGGTGGGTGCTAATCGGATTGTCGGCTATACTTGTTGGCATATTAATGCTCTCCCTTACGAAAGGAGCGTATTCCATAGGTCTGTCCCAAGTTATAGCGGCTTTAATTGAACCTTTCGGTTACCATTTAGATGCATTTGACCTAAGAGCTGCCAATGTTTTGATGCAGATAAGACTACCCAGAATAATCCTCTCAGTTTTGGTTGGTGGAGGTTTGGGAATTGCCGGAGCAGCATTGCAGGGTTTGTTTAGGAATCCTTTGGTAGAGCCAGGGCTAATAGGAGTGAGTAGCGGGAGTGCATTGTTTGCCGTTGTTTTTCTTGTCGTTTTTCCAGGAATAGCTATCGCTTTCCCAATATTGGAGCGAGTAGGATTGCCAATGTTCTCCTTTTTGGGAGGCTTGGTTAATGTGTTCGCAGTGTATTATCTCGGTGCGAATAAGGAAGGTGAAAATACGGCCACTATTATTCTAGCGGGAGTAGCCATTAATGCTTTGGCTGGTGCTTTGATTGGACTCACTTTGTTTTATGCGGACGATACCGCATTGCGGAGCTTCACTTTCTGGAGTTTGGGTGATTTGAGTGTTGCTTCCTGGGAGAAGCTTCCGATTGCAGCGCTGCTAATTTGCATTCCTTCCCTCGTATTGTTGAATGGATCAAAGAATTTGAACGCATTGGCTTTGGGGGAGAAAGAGGCCTTTTATATGGGAGTAAATGTAAACCGCACAAAGGTAACCTTACTTGTTTCCACCGCTTTGATTGTTGGGGTGGCTGTTTCTTTAACCGGAATGATTGGTTTTGTGGGTTTGATTGTGCCGCATTTGATGAGAATAAGTTTTGGTGCTGATCACAAGTTGGTTTTACCAGGTTCTTTTTTACTAGGAGCCATCTTATTGAATTTCGCTGACCTATTGGCCAGAACCATAGCAATACCAGCAGAGATGCCCATAGGCGTAATAACCTCCTTATTGGGAGCACCTTTCTTTATTGGATTGATTTATAATTTAAAAAAATAAAAGGCCAATGCTAACTGCCTCAAATATTCAATTTCGAATAAGAAATCGGACCATATTGGATACCACTAGTTTAGAATTGGCAGCAGGGCAGATTATAGCCATATTGGGGCCAAACGGTGCAGGTAAATCAAGCCTATTTAATTTGCTTTCGGGTGAGTCTAGCTGTACATGTGGAGAAGTAAGCTATAATGGCAGAAGTATAGCCAAATACAAAGCCAGGGATTTGGCAGAGCTGCGAGCTGTAATGCCCCAGCACTCTTCCGTTAACTTCCCATTTACAGTTCGGGAAGTGGTAGAGTTGGGACTTATCTCAATTCAACCTAAAAGTCCAGAAAAGACAGTTGATGAAGTCATGGCTTTGGCTCAAATCAAACATTTGCAGGGCCAAGAATATTATCAATTGTCAGGAGGAGAAAAACAACGCGTGCAACTCGCTAGGGTTTTGGCCCAGGTTTGGGAAAGAAAGCCTTATCCTCGCTATGTTTTGCTGGATGAGCCAACTTCTAGCCTGGACATCTCCCAGCAACATGCAGTTTTGGAGATTTTACTTCAACTCAAAAGCAGAAATATCGGAGTGTTAATAATTCTTCACGATCTAAATCTTGCCGCGCAATATGCAGATGAAATCATCCTCTTGAAATCCGGTAAAATTTGCTATTGTGGCCCTATGAAAGAAGGAATGGATGGCTGTTTGCTTGAAAAAGTCTTTGACCATCCCATTAGAATTATGAATTGTCCAGTAACCAATCAATTGATTGTTCACAGTACCAATAAACCAAAAATGTATTCTTCATCCCGAGCTATGCAATAATATAGGTGTTGCTTATTTCGGGTTCAAATCAAACTTTATAATATAAAAACAAATGGAAGGCATACCTACTTCATTGATTAATTTAAAAGCTTCTTGGGAAGTGCTTAAAACGGAAAACCCTAAACTTAGAATCAGGGATGCTGCAAAGCATTTGGATGTTTCAGAAGCAGAATTGCTAGCAACAGGGCTAGGACAAAACGTAGTTCGACTGTCAACAGATTTTGTTGATCAGGTTAAGAAATTTCCTCGACTTGAAAAAGTAATGTCGTTGACAAGAAGTGAAGGTTGTGTATTGGAACATAAAGGAAGGTTTCAGAAAATTGAAATCCATGGTTCAGCCCCTCATCAGGTTGGCACAGTGATTGGCCCCATAGAACAAAGAATTTTTTTTAACGCATGGAAATATGGCTTTGCAGTAAATAGCGATACGCCACGTGGGCCTATATTTAGCCTTCAGTATTTTGATGCCCAAGGTGATGCTATAATGAAAGTATACCTACAGGAGAAATCAGATGATGATTTTGCTAAGACAATGGTTTTGGAGCACCTTCATAAAGATCAAGTTTCAGCTTTGGATCCTGTGCCTTATGCCTTGCCAGAATATACAAGCGAAGATGACTTGGATAAAGCCTGCTTTTCTTCCGACTGGGAAAACATGAAAGATACCCATGATTTCTTTGGGATGTTACGGAAGTACAAATTGAATCGCCTGAATGCAGTAGAGTGGATTGGTGACAATTGGGCCCATCAGGTGGATAAATTGTCGGCCAGACAAGTGGTAAATACTGCTTCTGAAACGGGACTTCCCATCATGATTTTCGCTGGTAATAAAGGAAATATTCAAATTCATCAGGGTAAGGTTAAGAACATCAAACAATTGGGAGACTGGCTTAACGTAATGGATCCGGATTTCAATATGCACCTTAATGAAGAGGTGATTGACAAGGCTTTTGTAGTGCATAAAAACACAGTGGATGGCTTGGTATCAGCGCTGGAATTGTTCGATAAGAAAGGGGATATGGTTTGTCAATTTTTTGGATTGAGAAAACCAGGAATTCCACAAAAAGAAGCGTGGAAAGAATTGCTTGATAGCTTGAATTAATAATAGCGCAGGGGAATGGTACCCCTGCGTAAAAAATTTTAAACCAATGATTAGAATTAATCTAATTAAACTTAACATGATGGTTTTATTCCTTCTATACCCCTTAATTGGGCATGGAGCGGAGGGGGATAAAATCATTGTAGACAATTATGGCAATCCACTTCCACAAGCAGTGGTTCAGGTGGATCAGTTGCCTCCTATTGTTGCTGGGCCTTCTGGAGAAATAAGCCTGGGTCAATTGGGGACTGGAGATTCCGTTTTGGTATTTGCATTGGGGCATGAAAGCAAGCAATTCAGTTGGGCAGAATGGAGCATGGCTGATGTCATAGTCCTGAAAGAAAAGGAAGGAGAATTGAATGAAGTGGTGGTTTCGGCTACCCGAACTGACCGTACTGTTGCGGATTTGCCCATGCCGGTGAGTGTTATTGGTAAAAAAGTCATTCAGGAGACAGGAGGGATTCGGCTTTCAGAAGTACTAAGTGAGCAGACAGGTTTACAGATTGTCTCTAATCATGGGACAGGATTGCAAATGCAGGGCTTGGATACGGACTATATTCTTATCCTTCTGGATGGGGAACCCCTGATTGGCAGAACTGCCGGAACATTTGATTTGAACCGGATTTCTGTTTCCAATATTGAGCGAATAGAAATACTCAAAGGACCTGCCAGCGCAATTTATGGCAGTGAAGCCATGGCCGGTGTAGTAAACATCATTACCAAATCTGCTGGTCAGGGTAAAAAAATTGACCTTGGATTGAGGCAGCGATCCTTTAATACCTGGAATCCTTATTTGGATTTTGGAATAAGAGAAAAGAAGTGGAATGTAGATGTTCTCTACGATTACTATAGGACTGATGGGTATGACCTGAGCCCAGAAGTAACGGGAAAAACCCAAAACCCTTACCAGTCTCACAGTGCACAAGTAAAGCTGGGAACCAACCTAGGCGCAGGCTGGAATTTTAATGTGTTTTTCCGAGGCTATACTGAGCAAGCCACAGGTTTATTGGAAGTGGAAGAAAGTTCAGGTCCAGCCTTATTGGACGTGGAGGACAAACGAAAGGAAATCAATATCAACCCTACCTTAAGGTACAAGCCAAACAATGACTGGTTGATCACCCTTAGGAATATGAGTACTCTGTTTAGTACCAACTCAGATGCGAGGTACCAGAAGGAAGGAAAGGTGTTTGATATACAGGAATTCGATCAAATTTTTCAGCGAACGGAATTGCAGTCGGATTATCAGATCAATCAAAAACAATTGCTCACATTGGGTTTGGGATTCTCAGGCGAAACGGTAGAAGCCACCCGATATGATGATAGAAATCATTTTGACGCCACTTATTTTTACTTGCAACACCAATGGGATGCTTCTGATAAGATCAATATTGTCAGTGGTGCCCGTGGTGATTTTCATAGCGTATATGGAAGTCGTGTAAGCCCAAAACTTTCCGGACAATACAAGTTTTCGGATACTTTTAGCTGGCAGTTGTCAATTGGTTCCGGTTTTAAGGCACCTGATTTTCGGCAACTACTATTGAACTTCAACAATGCCTCTGCTGGCTATTATGTGTTTGGTTCAAGGTTGGCTAACGATGCATTAGAAAGATTGGAAGACAAAGGACTGGTAGCAAAACGCCTTATTCAGCCAGAGAATCTTGGCGAGCTGAAAGCGGAACATTCCTGGGCGATTAATACAGGTTTTAGATGGAAACCTAAGAAACCTGTACTGGTACAATTGAATGCCTACAGAAATGACTTGCAAAACATGATAGAAACGGCCCCAATTGCGCAGCTGGTTTCTGGACAAAATGCCTTTTCCTATTTCAATATAAGCAAGGTAATCACTCAAGGAGTCGATGTTGATTTGCAATACAAATGGAACGATAAACTAAGCTTTGGTGCTGGATATGCCTATTTGGATACCCGTGATCTGAATGTATTGGATCAAATTGACAATGGGGAGATTTATAAAAGGAATATGCGTAACCAAACTGTTCGGGTAACGAGAGCCGATTATGGAGGGCTGTTTAACAGAAGTGCTCACAGTGGCAATTTCAAGGTGAATTATTTAGAAAACCGAACAGGAATAAACTGGGCTTTAAGGGTGCTGTATAGAGGGAAGTTTGGGTTCTCGGACTTAAATGGTAACCTGATATTGGACGATGAAAGAGAGTTTGCCCCTGGTTATTTCAATGTCAATTTAACAGTTACAAAAAAGTTTGACAAGGGATTCCTGGTAGAATCAGGAGTTAACAATCTGCTTAATACTACCAATTTAGCCCAACCCAATATGCCGGGAAGGTTACTGTTTGTCGGGATTAAAATACCACTATTAAATTTATAACTATAACACAATACTTCAAATGAAAAATTTATCAATGCTATTGTCTCTTTTCTTAAGTTTATTTGTTTTTATGGCCTGTGATCCTGCCGATGAGGATGAACCTCAATTGCCTTTGGTGGCTGAAATGGTAGTAGACCTTTCTGCTCCGAATGATGTAATAGATCGAGGTACAGGACAGGTAGTGGAGGAAAAGCCTTTCCAATACTATAGTTTAAGTGAAAATAAGTTACTGTCCGAAATTGAGAGCTGGGACCTTGCTTTCAAAGGCACTACTATCCGTACGAATGCTGCCAAAAATGTCAGGGCCACTTTGGTAGATGGGATTTTCCAGGAAATTAAGGAAGTGCCTGAAACCGCTACTTTTACTTTGGATACAGAAGCAGAATTGGCAATTCCTACTGGTAGCGGGAATGGCTGGTACAGTTATAACCCAAGCACTCATGCAATTAAACCTATTCCGGGCAAGGTGATTTTACTGCAGACGGCATCAGGTAATTACGCAAAAGTAGAAATCCTGAGTTATTATAAAGGAAGTCCCTCCGATGAAGAGCTGGATCCCCTAACGGATGAAGGGGCCACTTATACTTTTCAGTTTGTGTTACAACCGAACGGGACAACCAAATTCGAGTAATTATACCCGATATAGTTTTATTTGCAAGTTTCAGTTTTCGAGTCCCTGTTAAAACCATTTATTTCTGGCAGGGACTCTTTTACTTCCTTTAGATCATAGTTTATTTTTTTTAAGCGATTTAGAAAGTCCTCATAAAAGTTCTTTTTTAAATTTTCCGCTTGGATAGTCTGATTTTTAGGCTTCATAAAGTATACTACTTTTTATTGAAATAGGATATCAAATTTTGTCTTTCAACCCATGGCAGTAACCTTGGGTTTGTACGCCACTTTCTTAGACGCATTTTACTTCAAAATCCCTCGGGTTTAATTGATTTTTTTGAATTTCAGCTTCCCTATCAAATAATGCGTTGACAGGTCATTGGTCTGAGGTGAAAAGACAAAAAGAAGAAATGCCTATCTTTAGGTATCGAAACCCCATAGCGGTTAAAAACTTAAATACCTAATGGAGCCTTTTATAGAACATGTATTGTACGACTATTCCTACCTTACTTTGTTTGGGCTTTCTTTTGGCTATTTTCTGCTGCTTTATTTTGGTTTAGGTACCCTATTTCTGGCCGTTTGCCAGTTCTTGGAATCCCGTAGACTGCTTCACAAAATCCGACCCGAAGAAGTTTCTCGCCGGCAGATCGTTTTTGAAATCAAGCATTCTCTGAAGTCCATTGTGGTCTTTGGGTTTTCGATTATACCTGTTATTTACTTTGTACGTTTAGGTATTATAGAATTATTACCCAATACCTGGCTAACGGTATTGGCTGGGCTTATTGTACTTACTTTATGGAATGAGGTTCACTTTTACTTCGTGCACCGATTGATGCATCAAAAATTCATGATGAAACAGGTGCATTACATTCACCATAAATCGCATGTCCCAACAGTTTATTCTGTGTTTAGCTTTCATTGGGTGGAGGCCTTATTATTAAGTACGGTACCTTTAACCATATTGCCCTTTATTCCATTTTCTATACTTGCCGTTTTCATATTCCCTCTGGTAAGTATTTTATTGAATTTTGCCGGGCATTGTAATTATAGGTTTGGAAATGGCAAAGGGAATGGGTGGGAGCACTTTGGCACCTATCACAATGAGCACCATAGTAGAGGTAGAAAAAACTATGGCTTTGCCCTTAATCTTCTGGATAAATTGTTTTCCAGACAAAATAGATAACAAATGAATGAAGTATATATAACCGCATCAGGTGCCTTTTTACCTAATAAAGCTGTTTCAAACGAAGAAATGGAGGATTTTCTGGGGAGAATCAACGGGAAGGATAGCCGTGTAAAAGAACGCATTTTAAAACAAAATGGCATTAAAACGAGGTATTACGCCCTAAACAGATCCCAGGAAACCACGCATTCTAATGCCCTTTTAGCTGTGAATGCAGTGAAGCATGCCCTCAAAAAAAGCAATTTACGGTCTGCTGATATTGAGTTATTGTGTGCTGGAACCACGCAAGGCGATTTGCCAATTCCTGGATTTGCCAGCATGGTGCATGCTGGTTTGGACTTCAAGCGCTGTGAAGTAGCCAGTTTTCAGAGTGTTTGTGCCAGTGGGGTCATGGCATTGAAAAATGCCTTTAGTCAAATTAAAAGTGAAGAGAAACAGAATGCAGTCTGTGTAGGAAGCGAGCTTCCTAGTAGAATGTTCAAAGCCTCAAGATTTGAGGCACAGGGAGTAGAAACTTTGCCTTTTGATGCCGAGTTTTTGCGTTGGATGCTTTCTGATGGAGCCGGTGCTTTTGTGCTTCAAAACAAGGAAAATCATGAGGGGATTTCTTTGAGAATAGACTGGATTGACCTTAAGTCTTATGCCAATGAATTCCCAATATGCATGTATACCGGCAAGAGGGACAATAAAAATGAAGGAGAAAAAACCTGGCTAGATTATTCAAGCTACGAGGAAGCGTCTAAAGCAGGGGCAATAAATTTGAAACAGGATACTAGGCTCTTGGAAAAGGTAATCAAAACTGGTGTTTCGCATTACTTTGAGTTAATCGATCAGGGGAAGATTAGTGCTTCTCAAATAGATTGGTTGTGTTGCCATTATTCCTCTGAGGTTTTCAAAGATACAATCAAAGAGTTGATGGAAAAGGGAGGAGGAGCCATAGCCGAGGAGAAATGGTTTAGCAATCTCACATCCAAAGGGAATACTGGGGCAGCTTCAATTTTCATTATGTTGGAAGAATTGATGTATTCGGGTAAACTAAAAACTGGTGATACCATACTCTGTATGGTACCTGAAAGTGGTCGATTTATTACTTCTTATATGCGATTAACAGTGGTGGGAAATGCTAGTTTGAAGACCAAGGCCTACCCAATCAGAGAAATAGAACCACCTGAATTGATTATTGATAAGAATGAAACTTCAGAGTGGTTGATACGAAATCTTGCCCAAGTTTGGATTGATTTTGAAACGGACTTGCTCAAAGTACCTGTAGTCGCCAAGATTCATGATGGGAAGTTGAGTATGGCTGATTATAAGCTGTTGTTAATAGACCTTAGACAACAAGTCATAGATGGTTCTCAATGGATTTCCAGAGCTGCCTCAAATATAGACATTGACTTGTTTGAACTGCGTTCCGCATTTATCAAACACACTGCAACAGAACACAAAGATTACCAAATGCTTGAAAGGAACTTTGAGGCTTTGGGGGAGAGTATGGAAACCATAAGGTCCGGTGATAAAAACATTGGTACTGTTGCCTTGACTTCTTTTATGTTTCAGCAGGCAAGCAAACCCAATCCCATTGATTTGCTAGGGGCGATGTTTATTATTGAGGGGATAGGAAAACGATTGGCCGGTTTTTGGGGTGAAATGATTCAAGACCAGTTGGAGTTGAAAGACAGTCAGGTTTCTTTCTTTACTTACCATGGCACGGCTGATGAAAATCATTTTCATAATTTAGAGCAGGCATTGAATCATCCCAAAATGAATATACATATAGCAAAGGCGATCGTTAAAACAGCGAAAACAACGGCCAGATTATACAAGATGCAATTGGAAGAATTGGGGAATTATTAGCGAGCAGTATGAAAGACAATATATTAGATTTATCGAAACATGATGAAAGGGATCCCAATCCTTGGTTGGCCTTATTCCTTGATGATAGCATTCCGATTAACCAAACGACCAAGTTGGTTTTAATGAGGGACAATTCTTCACGCTCTGTAAGGTACTTGCTGCCTTTTATAGAAGTAGGATCTAAGATTACCATGTTCTTCATTCATATTTTCAAGTTTTTCTTTCCCAAACTTATCAATTCTTCCAAAGTCCTTCATAGGATCTTGGCTTGGGGACTCAAGCGCTTTGTAAGCCCGGATGCCAATTTGCTTATCTTTAGACATTTCCATATTGGTACAGAGATATTACAATTTATTGGAGGCAATATTCCGAATGTGAAAGTTGCGGGAGACCCGCTTAAACCACGAAATTTTGAGGATGTAAAAGACGACTTGTTTTTAAAACATGATTTGAACTTGTACAACTTTGTAATTCGTCTAAACCGTCAATTGAGAGAAAAAAACATAACAATAGGCCCGCCAGAACAGATGGACTTAAGTATGATCACTGAGGATCAATTTGATCATATTGATTTCCCCGACCGGTGGACAAATATTCTGGACTTGAGGTCTGCTATAGAACTTTTCACTCCTTTCTATCAACTGTTCCTTACCTCCAATGACTTTATCAGGGCTTCCAATTCTTTGCAATTGGATGAAACAATCGCCATTTATGCTTCTCAAATCTTGGGTACACCAGGCCACCTTGGTTTGATCAACAACAAACACCCTATGGTTCCTGTCACCACATACAGTGCAGCCTATAGGTTGGTTCTCCATGGGCTAGCCGCTGAAACACTGCATGAAGTTTTGGTGAAAATGAAGTTGAATAAAAATGCCGATGGGGTGGTGATGCCAAAGAGGTAATTGTAAATCAGGCTTATGCAATGGCTGCTTTATCGCATAAGCCTGATTTAGGATAATTAACGCTAATTTTTAGCGTATTTCTGTTCGCTTATTCTGCTAGCTTTACTACAGTCCTTCCTTTTAATTTTCCTTTAAGCATTAGCGCTATTTTTTCAGGCAACGCATCAAGTGTTATTTCATCACAAGATGCCGTCAATTGTGAAGGTTTCCAATCTTTGGCCAATTTGTTCCAAACTTGCTCTCTGTAGCGCATAGGGTAATTCTGTGAATCGATCCCAATAAGCGAAATACCCCTTAAAATAAATGGGAAAACGGTCAAGCTTAGGTTAGGGGAGGCCACATTACCACAACAGGTGACGGCACCCATAGAAGTTGTGGTTTTAATAATGTTCTCAAGGATAATGCCCCCTACGGTATCTATTCCGCCCGCACAAAGGGGTTTTAACAAAGGGCGTTTGTCTAAATTTTCGAAATCAGCACGTAAGATTATTTCTTTGGCCCCTAGATCCATAAGGTAATCTTTTTCATGCTCTTTGCCAGTGATGGCCACAACAGTGTAACCCAATTTAGAAAGGATCGCCACACTCAATGCGCCAACTCCACCCGAAGCGCCAGAAACCATAATTTTGCCATCCTCGGGTTTCACCAATTCGGTGAGTCGCAATACGGACATTCCAGCGGTTAAGCCTGCTGTCCCGTAAATCATTGCCTCTTTCATGCTCAGGTTTTCGGGTAACTTTACTGCCCATTCTGCAGGAACCCGAATGTATTCACTGAATCCCCCAGCCGTATTCATCCCGAGATCATAGCTGGTAACAATTACCCTATCCCCTTCACTAAAGCCAGCATTATCAGATTCAGCAATAATACCTACAGCGTCAATGCCGGGTGTGTGAGGGAAATTTCTTGTAACCCCTTTATTTCCTGAAGCGGAAAGCGCATCCTTATAATTAAGGGAGGAGTAGGATACTTTGATTAGCAAATCACCCTTAGGTAGCGCTTCAATATTTCTTGTTTTAATGGATCCAATAAATTCACCATCCTTATCTTCAACAACAAAAGCCTTAAATTCTTGGTCATTCATATACTGCTTTTTTTAGTTTTTTGGAGTTAATAAAGTTTTGATATCGTATTTGATAAATAATTCTAAATCAGTTAGCGACTAGGCGACTTGCATTTCCACAATTTGTGTGCCCTTAAGTTTAATTCCTATTATAAAAGCTACATTACCTCCTCCTTCTTGGCCTATTTACCCAAAGTTGGTGGTGGTAATACTGCTAATATAGGTTTTGTCTAAAGCGTTTAAAGGGGGATCTTATATGTCTTTAGCATAAAGTTTTTAAGCATTTACTTTTTCATATTGTTCTCTGGAGGCCTTAATGTCGCTCATATTATTGTTTGCCCATTCCGTTAAGGCTAAAAGGTGTGGCAGTAGTGATTTTCCTCTATGGGTCAATTCATACTCTACCTTGGGTGGGATTTGGGGGAAGACGGTTCGCTTCACCAATCCATCCGATTCCAGAGACTTTAAGGTTACAGTAAGCATTTTTTGAGAAATTGTTCCAATGCATTTATGGATCTCGTTAAAGCGCAATACTTGCTCCTCTGCCAATAACAAAATTATTAGCATGGACCATTTATCACCTATCCTGTCTATTACATTTCGGACCGGACAATTTTCAATATTTTCGTTTTTTTCAAATATTTTTTTACCCATAACTAATTGATTTATTGCATTACTTACCTTAAAGTAAGTATCCTACTCGTACGTAAGTTATTGTTTAATAAATACTTACTATTTATCTTTGACTTACCAAAAGTAACTAGAATACTTTAGGTAATCAAAATAAATTGTATTTAAAATAAAACTTAAAAAGATGAAAATAGCAGTAACAGGAGCATCAGGAAAGCTTGGACGTTTGGTAATTGAAGAATTGAAAGAAAGAACGTCGGCAGAAAATATTGTGGCATTGGTTAGAAACCCACAAAAGGTTGCAGATTTAGGTGTGGAGGCACGGGAATTTGATTATGATCAAGCAGCGCAACAATCCACAACCTTAAAAGGGGTTGACAAACTTTTGTTGATCTCGGGAAATGAAATCGGGAAACGATTGCCCCAACATATCAATGTGATTGAAGCAGCCAAAAATGCTGGAATCAAGACTATCGTTTACACAAGTTTGTTAAAGGCGGACAGTTCCACATTAGGTCTTGCGGGCGAGCATATTGGGACAGAAGAAGTATTGAAAAAATCAGGTATTCCTCATGTGATCCTTCGAAATGGTTGGTACACAGAGAATTATACAGAGTCGCTTCAGGCAGTAATTGGTTTAGGTACATTGTATGGAAGTTCTGGAGACGGGAAGATTTCTTCTGCTACCCGAGGAGATTATGCAGCAGCAGCGGCTACGGTTTTAACCTCAGAAGGTCAGGAAGGGAAAGTGTACGAACTTGCCGGTGACGAAGCTTTCACCATGAGTGATTACGCGGCTGAAATAAGTCGGCAAACCGGAAAAGACATCCCTTATGTAAATTTACCTGAGAGTGATTATGCTCAGGCACTAATAAAGAGTGGTTTACCAGAAGGCTTGGCCCAATTTCTAGCCTCAAGTCATGTTTCCACAGAAAAAGGAGATTTGTTCGATGATGGTCACCAACTTTCAAAATTGATTGGCCGACCAAGCACCTCTTTAAGCAAAGCCATTTCAGCTGCATTGGCTTAAGTAAATTGAAGAAAATCAAGAAGGTTACAACTGCTGAAAGGCAAAGTTGTAACCTTTTTTTATTAGAAATTTTTTTTCTGGGAGTTAAAGAAAAATTGGGGGATTTATGATTTTTTATCCAATCACCCTCTCCCTATATATGGCATACCGTTGGCCATGATGGTCATAAAGGGGATATTGGCGGCAGGTGGGAGGCTGGCCATGTAGACGATGGCCCTGCCAATTTCATTGACGTCCATGGTGGGCTCTACTTTTCGGGATCCATCTGCTTGTAGGGTACCTTCTTCCATTTTTTTGGTCATGTCACTTTTGGCATTGCCAATGTCTATCTGACTACAGGTAATGTTTTGATCTCTTCCATCAAGAATAGTGGATTGGGTCAGTCCTGTTACTGCATGTTTGCTTGCGGTATAAGCCACGGACATTGGCCTGGGAGCATGAGCGGAGATAGAGCCATTGTTGATGATGCGACCACCTTTTGGGCTTTGGGTCTTCATTAATTTAAAGGCTTGTTGGGTGCATAGAAATGCTCCCGTAAGGTTGGTATCGATCACCTTTTTCCAATCTTCATAACTCAAGTCTTCCAAAGGAACGGCTGGGACATTGATCCCTGCATTATTAAAAAGCAAGTCCAAACGTCCATACTTCTCCCGGACTTTATCGAACAAGGCATTCACACTTTCAGGTGATGTGATGTCGGAGGGGTAAATCAAAACATTGTCTTGGCCACAAATTTTGGCGGTTTCCTCCAATGTTTCTTTCCTTCTTCCGGTTAATATGAGTGTCCAATTGTCCTTGGCCAAGGCTTGGGCCACGGCCCTTCCTATACCTGAACCTGCTCCGGTGATTAGCGCAGTTTTTATCGTATTCTTCATAAATTGGGCTTATTTTTTGGGTACTTGTATGTGCTCTTCCTGAATATAATTAGAGATGATCTCTGTGGTATCTTTGTCAGCAGTGAAACCTAAAGCATCTGCCTTTTTGGTGTCAAAATTTGGAGGCCAGGTAAGCACAATGCTTTGAAGAAAGGCATCGGGTTCATAAGAGATAAGGTCGGTTATGCCTTTATGCGTGACTTGCTCCAGGCTATCGATCATCTCTTGTACGCTTACAGTTAAACCAGGAAGGTTAATCGTGCGGTCGTCTCCTATGTCTTTGGCAGGAAGCTTGGCGGCATGAATAAAATTACGGACCACTTGCTTGGGAGAGAGTATCCAAAAAGGGGATGAAGGAGCAACGGGGTAACTTGTTGGCTTGCCGTTTAAAGGTTCCCGAATGATGCTACTTAAAAAGGAAGAGGTAGCCGCATTTGGTTTTCCCGGCCTAACCGTGATAGTTGGGAGCCTTAGGCACCTGGCATCTACAAAACCACGTCGACTGAAATCATTCATTAGCAAATCTACCATGGCTTTCTGGGTACCATAGGAGCTTTTGGGTTTCGGTGCAGTTTCTTCGGTGAGTACTTGATTTACATCACCACCAAAGATTCCACAGGAACTAGCAAACACCACTTTTGGGCAATAAGCCAGTTCTCTACATTTCTCTAGCAGGTGCAGGGAACCGTATAAGTTGACACGCATTCCTAGGTCAAAGTTTTTTTCTGCTTCACCACTGACCACTGCTGCCAAGTGAAATATCAGTTCGGGCTTCTTTTCTAATAGCGGATCAATTAACGAAGGGTCGCTAAAATCGCCTTCAATGCATTTAAATCCTGGGTTATTTTTGATGTTGTCCAAAAAGGCCTGGTCAACTAGCGTTATTTTTCCTTTGGATTCGGGGTGTTGTAGTAGCCATTCTGTAGCCAATCTGCTACCAATAAATCCGCCTCCTCCTATGATGAGTACATTCATGTATTTGGGTTTATGTTTAGACAAAAGGGAATATGTAGGAAAGCAACCAAACCTGCGCCATCCCTACCAATGAAATGCAAGCGAGCAGAAAGGTCCAGGTTTTGAGGGCCTCTTTTTCTGTTAGTCCGCTCATTCTTGCTACCACCCAAAAAGCGCTGTCATTCATCCAAGAAATAAACAGTGAACCAAAGCCCATGGCCATCAATAAGTAGACGGGGTGAAAACCCAGGGATTGACCATCTCCTATAAGTGCTGACATAATGGCCACGCTGGAAATCATCGCAACAGTTCCTGATCCCTGTGCAGTTTTTAATACCGCGGCTATCAGCCAGGCAAGGGGAATAAAATGTAGCGGAAAATTTTCTGTAGCCAATCTAATGGCCTCTCCAATGCCACTATTATTGATCATGGCGCCATAAGCACCGCCAGCACTTGTGATAAGAATGATTATACCTCCTATTTCCAAAGGCTTGCCTACCTTAGTCCATAATTCTCTGGAGGCCATTTTCTCAGATTTGGCCCACAAATACAAGGCTGCCCCTGCTCCTGCAGCCATGGCTAGATTTTTATTACCTAAGAAAACCAACCATTCAGGAACGTGTCCGGTAATGGCCTGAACCATTGTTCCTGAACCTATCATCAGGATGGGTAAAACAATGGGAGCGAGTGCCCAGGTCAAGGATATTTCTGAAGCATCGCCTGTGTTTTCTGGCAATGCTATCCGGATGGGCACATCCATTTTTTCATTGATTCTTTTACCAATAAATAATACCAATATGGCGGGGATAATCCCTAAAATCATTCCAGAAAGGATCACGGTTCCCAACTCTATTCCTAGGCTTTCGGCCATGATAAGTGGGCCTGGTGTAGGAGGGACTATACTATGGGTTATGGCTGCACCACCTCCTATGGCAATTACATAAAGGATATAGTTTTTACCCGTTTTGAGGGCCAGGCTAATACCTAAGGGGATAAGTAAGAAAAAAACCGTATCTAAAAAAACCGGGATGGAAAGCAAAAAGGCTGCAATAAGCAGGGCCAAAGCGGCTTGTTTTTCACCCAGTTTATTAAGCAATTGGGTTACGATTTTTTCTGCGGCACCGCTCTCCAGCATGGCAGTTCCTATAATGGCCGCCAGTGCAATCACCCAAGCTATTTTCCCTGCCATTACACCAAAAGCGATCATGGGTTCATCGAGTGCAGCAACAATGCCTTTGTTCTCCATAAGGTTTGGCGTCATAAGACCGACAAAAACAGCAGCCAGTACCAAAGCAACAAAAGGGTGAAACCTCAACCGGGAAACCAAAGCTACTACCAGTGCAATACTGGACAATAGAATGGCAAATGGCCAATAGTCAGCATGATAAATAGATTCCATGCTTTAAATAAGGGAAAATATTCTGAAAACTAATGGCTAGGCATTTTAAAATCGATATTTTAATGGAAAGATTTTCATTTTTTGTATAAATGTAGTTTGTTTGCTCAATTCGGATGGTTTACATTAGGAAAAAATTATTGGTTTTATTTTAGATGTTTAGTTTTTGATTTGATGAGAATGGACGAAGGTAAAGAGGAGGATAAAATAAGAAGGGCTTTTAAGGAAAAAGACTGGGCTGAAATTAAAAGTGCAGATTCCTGGGTAATTTTTAAAGTAATTAGTGAATTTGTTGAAGGTTTTGAAAAGCTTGCCAAAATTGGGCCTTGTGTTTCTATTTTTGGTTCTGCCAGAACAAGGTCAGACCACCATAATTTTCAGAAAGCTGAGGCCATTGCCGCAAAGCTTGTGAGGCATGGTTATGGGGTAATAACCGGAGGTGGTCCAGGCATCATGGAAGCAGGAAATAAAGGTGCTCATTCAGAAAAAGGAAAGTCTGTAGGGTTAAATATTGTCTTGCCCTTTGAGCAATTTAATAATATATATATTGACCCGGACAAACTGCTTACCTTCGATTACTTTTTTGTCCGTAAGGTGATGTTTACCAAGTATTCTCAGGGATTTATCGTTTTGCCGGGAGGTTTTGGGACCATGGATGAATTGTTTGAAGCTTTGACCCTTATCCAAACCAAGAAGATCGGTCGTTTTCCAATAGTACTTGTTGGTAAGGCATATTGGGAAGGATTGATCGAATGGATCAAGACCACCATGTTAGAGTCCAACGCCAATATCAATAAGGAAGACCTAGATCTTTTTGTGCTTGTGGACTCTGCAGATGATGCAGTTGCAGCCATAGACGATTTTTATAACAAATACCTATTATCACCAAATTACTAAGCCATTGAAAAAGAAGCATACTTATAATTTATACTTCCTTGTAGCGCTGCAATTTGTAATTATTGGCTATTTGCTATACCAAACCAAAGAGGAAAAACCTCAATTAAAAGTCAATGATGGAGAAGCTGCTGAATTGCGTGAAGGAAAGGCAAGAAGCATTCCTCGTGTACGAATATTTGATCTTCCAGACAAGCCTGAGTTTGCTGGGGAAAAAGTTCCTATAGATCAACCTGATGTTTTTGAAAGGTATGAGAGGGAAATTTATGTCAATGCCTATTGGGAATCTAATGCCTTGCTGATGCTCAAAAGAGCAGGTAAATATTTTCCTTTCATTGAACAGACCTTGAAGGAAAATGGTATTCCTGACGATTTTAAATATGTGGCGGTCATTGAATCAGGCTTATTAAATGTCACCTCCCCGGTGGGAGCCAAAGGTTTCTGGCAATTTATGAAAGGGACGGCTGGAGATTTCGGATTGCAAGTCAATCGGGATGTAGATGAAAGGTACCATTTCGAAAAATCAACCATAGCCGCCTGCAAATACATCCGGGCAGCCTATGGCAAATTTGGAAATTGGACCAGCGTAGCCGCAAGTTACAATATGGGTATGGCAGGAATTGCCAGGCGTAAAAATCAGCAGCTCAGTCCTGATTATTACAATCTTTATCTTAATGAAGAAACCAGTAGATATATTTTTAGAATTCTTGCAATGAAAGAGATTTTTGAAAACCAAGCGAAATATGGTTTCGAACTTCAAAATGACGATTTGTATTCCTTACCCCCACTTAGGGAAATAGAAGTGAGTGAAAGTATTGACAATCTTGCATCTTGGGCAATTAAACAAAAGAGTAATTACAAGGAAGTAAAAATCTACAATCCTTGGCTAATTAACTCCAAACTTAATGTCAGAAAAGGACAAACTTATGTAATAAAATTGCCCTTGTAAAAACCTTTTCTTAAAGAATTGGTTTTTATCCTTAACTTGAATGGAATAAAAACCTGTTATATGAAAAAACCTGTCATTATTACCTTTATAATTGGGCTAGTTTTGCTTGGTTTTTTTTATTTATTACCAGTATTGGTAAATAACTACCTGAATAAAAACGCAGAGCGAATTGTCAGTAATATGATCCTCCGGACCAGCGATTTTGTGGGGCATGAGGTTAATTTTGGAAAAATTAGGTTGGATTATAATTACCGTGGTACTTTTTTGAAAATGGACTCGGTTAGTATTTACCCGGGTAAGGAGTTGATGGAGGAGGATAAGATCAAGTTCAACCTTTCTTTCAAAGAAGCCAGCTTGACGGGTTTTCAATGGGTGGATTTTTTGTTTTACAATAGCATTCATCTGGACTCTGCCTATATAGCTGATGTGGTCTTGGAGACAATTACTCCCGATCTGGAAGAAATAACTGATAAGATGGGGCAAGATGAAGGAAGTCAGGGAGAAAACTACAGGCTGATTGAACTTAACCATTTTCGGGTCAATAAAGCCGATTTTATTAATAAAGACAGCAAATCAGATTCTACTAGACTATTGATAAATGACTTATTTGTATTTGCTGATGGGTTTAGTTTAAGTGATGAGGACATAAAGAGTCAGGAGGCAATATTTTCAGTAGATATTATAGAAGGTTATTTGGGTGAGGTGCAGCTTCATGTCAATGATTATATCAATGTGATACAAGCCAATGACCTATCCTTCAATACTGCAGAACAAAGGCTGAGTATTGATAAGGGAGCCTTTAAAAACAAATTGAGAAAATATTCTTATATCAATCGGTTTGATAAAGAGACCAATTGGATGGAGGTGAACAATGCCAGGCTGGAGATAACAGGCATGAATTTTCAATCCTATTTTAGAGAGGGAAAAATAGACGCAGATAATGTACAATTGGATCATTTGGAATTGGAGGTTTTCAGGGACAAAAGAAAAGTGGAGGATACCTCAAAAAGGCCCAAAATGATTCATGATATTGTCCATGACTTGCCTAAAAGCATTTGGTTGAAGGCAATCAATTTTGAGAATGCGACAATTAGCTATCAGGAGAGGCCTGACACCAAGGCCCCTTCTTCTGGAAAGATCTTTTTCGATCAAGTCAATGGGGAGATTTTGGGCTTTACCAATTATGCGGAAAAGCTTTCGCAAAATGATACCCTAAGGATCACTGCTAAAGGAAGGTTAATGGGGGAAGGGCAGATTGATATGCAGGCTGATTACCTGATCAATGACAGGGATGGGAAGTTCTTATTGGAGGGCAGTATTGGAGCAATGAATCTGACCAGTCTCAATAATATGATTATGCCAGCCACAAGAGTGGCACTGAAGCAAGGAAGGTTAGACAATCTTTACTTTAATATTACAGCAGATGACCTAGATGGCACAGGAGATGTCGTGGCAAGGTATTCTGATTTGAAAATAGAAATACTAGATAAAAATTATAAGCGAAATAAAAATGTTTTTAGGGATATTGGTGCTTTTCTTGCCAATACGCTTGTGATTAAGACGCATAACCCACAAAAATCGGGAGACCTTCAGAAAGGCGAAGTGTATTTTCAGAGGGAAAAACACAAGTTTATTTTTCATTATTGGTGGAACCTGATATTAAGTGGGCTGAAATCAACAATTACTGGAGACACTGAGCAAGACCTACGCGAGAAGGCCGCCAATTAGATCCTTTACTAAAAATGAACCATTTGTATGATTTTAGGCTTATTCTAGTTATGTTCTTTTCAGTCGGGTTTATCTATGATTATTATAAATTATTCTGATCCATAAGGGTTGTGATGAGGTTTATGATTATGGAATTCTTCACCCTTCTTAGGATTGAAAAAACTTCAAAAAACAAAATTGTCCGGTGCTAGGACAGTAAATTTAGCAGCAATTAGAATAGTTAATACCTAATTTAGGTTAAACCAATACAAGCGAAAATCTATCCGATGTCAGCAGAAAATCAACCTTCTCAAGAACATATTGAAATATATGGGGCCAGAGAGCATAACCTCAAAAACCTCGACCTTACTTTACCTAGAAATAAATTGGTGGTGATTACTGGATTGAGTGGCAGTGGTAAAAGTTCACTGGCATTTGATACCATTTATGCGGAAGGCCAAAGACGGTATATGGAAAGTTTTTCTGCCTATGCACGATCTTTTTTGGGGGGAATGGAAAGGCCTGATGTAGACAAAATCAATGGGCTTTCTCCAGTTATATCCATTGAGCAAAAGACTACATCAAAAAATCCCAGATCCACTGTGGGTACCGTAACTGAGATTTACGATTTTATGCGTCTCCTGTATGCCAGGTCAGGTGAGGCTTATTCCTACCTTTCAGGTGAGAAGATGGTTCGGCAGACTGAAGATCAGATCGTAGAGCAGATTTTCAATGTCTTTTTGGACAAAAAACTATCCATTTTGGCCCCGGTAGTAAAGGGCCGGAAAGGGCACTATCGAGAATTGTTTGAGCAGATCCGTAAGATGGGGTATTCAAAAGTTCGGATAGATGGAGAAATAGTGGAGTTGGAGCCTAAAATGCAAGTAGACCGTTACAAGATCCATGATATAGAAATTGTGATCGATAGGGTTCTTGCAGAAGAAGGAGACCGGTATAGGATCTCCCAATCATTAAAAACTGCCCTACAACATGGGAAAGGAATAATGATGCTACTTGATGAAGAAGGGGAAATACATCATTTTTCCAAATACCTGATGGACCCACATACGGGATTGAGTTATGATGAGCCGGCACCAAATTCTTTTTCCTTCAATAGTCCTTATGGAGCATGTCCTTCTTGCAATGGTCTGGGAGTAATTGAAGAAATTACTAGGGAAAGTGTAATTCCCGACCCCTCTTTGAGTATCAGTAGAGGTGGAATAGCCCCTTTGGGGGAATACAGAGACATTTGGATTTTCAAAAAAATTGATGCCATTCTTAAGCGATACAAAGGCAGCCTGGCAACACCCATTGAGAAATTGGACGAAGAAGTAATACAGACCTTACTGTATGGTGATAAAATGGAAGTGGCTGTTGATTCTGTAAAATACCCTGGCACAAAGTGGAACACTACCTTTGAAGGAATTTTGAATTTCCTTCAGAAACAAAAAGAAGGAGGGTCTGATAAAATCCAGAAATGGATCTCTGATTTCACAAGCACCAGAAAATGTCCCGAATGTGAGGGCTACCGACTTAAAAAAGAAGCACTTCATTTTAAGATAGCCGAAAAGCATATTGGTGAATTGGCACAAATGGACATCACAAGTCTTGGGGAATGGTTTGCCAATATTGAGGAACGAATGACCGAAAGGCAGAAGATCATTGGCGCAGAGGTTTTAAAAGAAATCAGGAAAAGAATTGGCTTTCTGCTGGACATAGGGTTGAATTACCTTTCGCTTAACCGACCTTTAAGAACCTTGTCTGGAGGGGAAGCCCAAAGGATTCGACTGGCAACTCAAATAGGAACCCAACTAGTGGGCGTTTTGTATATTTTGGATGAGCCGAGTATAGGTTTGCATCAAAGAGACAATGTGAAGTTGACACATGCACTCAAAGACTTGCGGGACCTGGGAAATTCAGTCATTGTCGTAGAACATGACAAGGACATGATGATGGAGGCTGATTATGTGTTGGACATAGGACCTGGAGCAGGCCGCCATGGTGGTCAAATTGTAGCCAGTGGTACCCCTCAGGAAATTTTAGCCTCCAATAGCCTAACAGCCAATTATCTCAATGGGGTACTAAGCATACCTGTTCCTGAAAAAAGAAGAAAAGGCTCAGGGAAAAAATTGAAATTAAAAGGGGCAAGTGGTAATAACCTGAAAGATGTTAACCTGGAAATCCCTTTGGGAACCATGGTTTGTGTGACAGGTGTATCAGGGTCAGGCAAAAGTTCCCTGATTCATGAAACCCTGTATCCTTTGCTTAACAGGCAGTTTTATAATTCAAAGAAAGAACCCTTGCCTCATAAAGAGATAAGTGGTCTTGAGCATTTGGATAAGGTAATAGAAGTGGATCAATCTCCTATTGGGCGAACTCCACGTTCTAATCCTGCGACCTATACAGGTGTTTTTACCGATATCAGGGCTTTGTTTACAGACTTGCCTGAATCCAAAATTAGAGGTTACAAACCCGGAAGATTTTCCTTTAATGTAAAAGGAGGTCGTTGTGAGGATTGTGAAGGTGGAGGAATGAAGTTGATCGAGATGGATTTTCTTCCTGACGTTCATATTCCTTGTGAAACCTGTAAAGGGAAGCGCTACAATAGGGAGACTCTGGAAGTTAGGTTCAAGGGGAAATCTATTGCTGATGTACTAGACATGACCGTGGAACAGGCCGTAGAATTTTTTGAGCACATTCCAAAGATCCTAAGAAAAATTCAAACCTTGCATGATGTAGGGCTGGATTATATAACCTTAGGTCAACATGCCACCACCCTGTCTGGAGGAGAAGCGCAGCGTGTAAAACTAGCCACGGAGCTTTCCAAGAAAGACACTGGAAAAACCTTTTATATTCTGGATGAACCTACAACGGGCTTGCATTTCAAAGACATCGGTTTGCTTCTTGGCGTGCTTCAGCAATTGGTAGACAAGGGAAATACAGTCCTTATTATTGAACACAATATGGATGTGATTAAGGTGGTGGATCATATTATAGACCTTGGACCAGAAGGTGGGGAGAAAGGTGGAGAAATCCTTTTTAGTGGAACTCCTGAAAAATTAGCCAATCACCCTAGTAGTCATACCGCTAAGTTTTTAAAAGAGGAATTGAAGAAAAAGGAAGATGTGCTGATATAGTCTGGGGCTGAGCTAATGGTTTAAGGAGTATTGGTAATAGTACTAAAAGCAATTTGTATTGTCTGTCCAGGAATGTGATAAGCGTTTGTTCCAAGGCAACATGGATTGGCTTATTCATCTGTGGTATTTATGGATGTCAGAGATTTATTAAAAATTAGTCATCAAAATTTAAGCAGCTTATCTGTTGCTCTTTAAGTGTTGTTAACGCGCAGAGACCATGGGAAGGCCCATTTTTAGTTCAATGTTAAGGGAAGGTTAAATTCATCAATTTAATTTCAAAATTTCATAATTCGCTTTTTTACAGGGTGATAGAATTTTGCGTCAGATTTGTAACCGAATCTAAAACAGACGTAAAAATCTAACACTAACCATGAAGAAATTATTTAATTGGATGATGATCGCTACAGTCGCTGCCGTTCTTATGACAGCATGTACCGAGGAAGAAACGCCAAATAATTCCGTTGCCATATCCGGAGTTCCTGCTACAGCAGTAGTAGAAGCTGGCCAGAGTGTGGCCCCTGTTACTGCTACCATTACAGCAGCAGATGGATTGTCCACATTGGTTGTTCGGAAAGATGGAGCTACTGTAGAAACCATTAATTTTAATGGAGAAGTTACCGCAAACCATGAGTTTACTTACCAAACTACTGCTGAGGATGCGGATAAAAACCTTGTTTTCGAATTTGTAGCTACTGATAAAAACGGAGACACGCAGACTTCTACCTATGTACTTACTGTAGGAGAAATTGCTTCAGTCATAAAAATTGAAAACAATATCACTGCTGATGAGGAGTGGGAAACCGGAAAGGTTTACGTTCTAAGTGGTAGAATAGCTGTTACTGCTGGAGTTACACTTAAAATCAACCCAGGTGTAATCGTTAAAGGAGAAGCTGGATCTGGATCTAATGCAACTGCTCTTGTTATTGCCCGTGGGGCCAAGATTGAAGCAGTAGGTACTGCTGATCAACCAATAATATTTACTTCTATCGCTGATGAAATAGCACCCGGTATGGTAGCTAGTCCTAACCTTGATCCTGATATTGATGGATTATGGGGAGGTTTGTTGGTATTGGGCAAGGCTCCTGGTTCTTTCGCAGGTGATGTAACTGAGGTACAGATTGAAGGTATTCCTCCATCCGATTCAAATGGACTATATGGTGGAGATGATCCAGAAGATTATTCTGGAATTATCAAATATGTTTCTATCCGTCATGGTGGAGCCAATATAGGAGAAGGAAATGAAATCAATGGTTTGACTTTAGGAGGCGTTGGTTCTCAGACGATCATTGAAAATGTTGAAGTAATCGCTAACCAAGACGATGGCATCGAATGGTTTGGTGGTACTGTAAGCGTAAAAAATGCCCTTATCTGGAATTCTGGAGATGATGCTTTAGATACCGATCAAGCTTGGGCAGGTACACTTGATAACTTTATTGTAATCACAGGTTCAGCCACAGACCATGCACTTGAAATTGATGGCCCTGAAGGCGCTTACAATGCAGGTCACACCGTTCAAAACGGAACCATTGTAGGAAATGATGTTTCAGAGTTGGGAGACTTCAGAGATGGAGCCCGAGGAACTTTCAAAAACATACTTTTCAAAAGCTTTGCTGATCCTGCAACTACGGATGGTAGAGGTGATCTTTCCCTAAGTGGAGACAAGTCTTTAGAAAATTTCGAAAATGGTATTCTTGCTTTCGAAAACCTTGAGATAGTAATCGCTGAAGGAGTATCGCTTAGCAGTGTATTCAAACATGGGACTTCTGCCCATGCAAGTACAGTAGCAGATGATGCAAGCACTGTAGGAGCAGACAAGGCTGCCTTTAGTGATTGGACCTGGGCTGCTGAAGCAGGCAAATTGACAGATTTAAAATAAACACCAACCACCATTTTTTGAAAGGGATACGTAAGGTATCCCTTTACAATTTTTTTATTGTATCGCTGTACTATTAAAAAAAACATAATGAAAAATTTTACCTTTAGCTGGATCTTAATAGGGTTTTTGCTTTTGTCCTCAAATGTGATGGCCCAAAATGGTACCATTCGGGGAACAATTTATGATGAAGGAACAGGAGAGCCCTTGTTTGGTGTGGCTGTTTCAGTTGTCGGTGAACAATTAGGCGCAGTTACCGACTTTGATGGAGATTTTGAAATTCAATTGCCAGAAGGTATTTACACCTTGCAAGCCTCATTCATTTCTTTCAACAGTTTGAACCTTGAGGAGATAACTGTTAACAAGGGACAAGTCACCCTTCTTGACAACCTTAGGATGTCGGAATTTACCTCCGATTTAGAAACGGTAACCATATCAGCAGAAGCCATCAGAACTACTGAGGCGGCTTTGATGACAGTAAAAAGAAATGCTACCCAGTTGATGGATGGAATTAGTTCTGCAGCTTTTCGCCAGATTGGGGATGGAGATGCGGCATCTGCAATCAAAAGAGTAACGGGTGTTTCCATCGAAGGAGGGAAATACGTGTACATACGTGGGTTAGGAGACCGTTACACCAAGACCGTCTTGAATGGGGTGGATATTCCGGGTTTGGATCCAGACAGGAACACCATACAAATGGATATTTTCCCTACCAATATTATTGACAACATCATCGTTTCAAAATCCTTTACAAGTAACCTTTCAGCAGATTTTACTGGAGGTATTGTGGATATTGAGACCAAAGACTTTCCGGAAGAAAAAACAATGCGGCTTTCCATAGGTGGAGGCTATAACCCTTCCATGCATTTCAATTCTGATTTTTTAACTACGGAAGGAAGTGCCACAGACTTTTTAGGTTTTGACAATGGTTTTAGAGCGATCCCTACACAAGGCATTGAGGATATCCCACAATATGCAGATGTTGTAGGTAACCCAGGAGGAGAAAAAGGACAGCTTTACCAGAGCATATTGAAAGATTTCAATCCTGTGTTTGGGGGTAAAAAGCAGCAGAACCTTATGAATTATAACTTAGGTTTCTCACTTGGAGATCAATTTGCCCATGGGAATAATACCTTCGGTTATAATTTTGCCATTACTTATAAAAATACTTCTGAGTTTTTTAAGAATGCTCAGTTTAATCTTTATGCAAAACCCAGAGAGGCCGATCAATCTGAACTAGAACCATTGGAAAGGTCTGTAGGTAACTATGGAGAAAACAATGTATTGCTTGGTGGTTTATTTGGCCTGGCTTATAAAACTGATTATTCTAAATACAAATTTAATTTTATACGTTTACAAAACGGAGCATCTAAGGTTGGTAATTTCGCCTTTGAAAACACCAATTTGGGAGCTGTTTTTGAAGCGGATCAGTACAATATTGAATACAGCCAGAGAGCATTGACCAATTTATTGCTTAGTGGTATGCATTATAGCAAAGGCGGGGAATGGGAATTGAACTGGAAAATTGCGCCTACCTTGTCATCTATAGATGATCCGGATGTAAGAGTGCTAAGGTTTAGAAAACCCAACAATACTATATCTACAGAAGTCGGTTTGCCTCAAAGAATTTGGAGATCTCTCGAAGAGAAAAACTTAATAGGAAAGCTTGATCTTGCTAAAAACCATAGCCTATTTGGTCAACCTGCTAAACTGCGATTTGGCTCCTCTTATGCTTACAAACAAAGGGATTTTCTAATCCAGGACTTTCAATTTGCTACTGGAAATGGGACATTTACAGGTGATCCCAATGAGGTGCTTGTAGAAAGCAACTTGTTTTCAGAGGAGAATAGGAATGGGGTTCGATACAGTCCCCTGTTTATCCCCAACAACCCCAATAGCTATGATGCCAACCTAAGTAATATCGGGTTGTATGCTCACAGTGAATTTACTCCTGTGGCCAAGTTAAAAGCAATCGTAGGCTTGAGGGTAGAAAAATTTGACCAGTACTATACCGGTTCAAATCAAACTCAAACCATTGTATACAATAATGAGAAAGTATTGGGAGACGTGGACCTTTTTCCTACGGTAAACCTGATAAGGAGCCTTAAGGAGAACCAGAATCTTCGTTTCTCTTTTTCCAGCACCATAGCCAGACCTTCCTTTAAGGAGATGTCCTTTGCTGAGATCTTAGATCCCATTACAGGGAGGACATTCATAGGTGGTTTGTTTGAAGAAAGGACACAGGGAGGAACAGAAGTTTTATGGGATGGAAAATTGCAAGCAACCCGAATCAATAATTTCGACCTTAGGTGGGAGCAATTCCTTTCTGCAGGACAACTCTTTTCGGTAAGTGCATTTTATAAGACTTTTGATAAGCCCATTGAGATGGTGCAATTCCTTTCTGATCCAGGAGCTTTCCAGCCTAGAAATGTAGGAAATGGAACAGTGGCAGGAGTCGAATTGGAAATGAGGAAATCACTAGCATTTGTTAGTCCATCTCTTGAAGCTTTCTTTTTTAACTTCAATGGTACTTTGACCAGCTCAAAGATTCAAATGTCAGAAGCGGAATTGATGTCCCGACAGTTGACAGCTAGAGAAGGAGAAAAAGTAGTAAAGACAAGGGACATGTCAGGTCAGGCTCCTTATATTATCAATACAGGCTTGAGTTATAACAATAAACTATCGGGTCTTGAAGCAGGTCTGTTTTATAATGTTCAAGGTGCCACACTTAATTATATTGGTTTTGGGAACAGAACAGACACCTATAGTGTCCCTTTTCACGCGGTAAATTTAAGCCTTAACAAGACTTTTGGAGCAAGTGAAAAAATAAAGGCGGGGATAAATGTTCAAAATTTACTTAACCAGTCCAGACAAGAAGTCTTCCGTTCTTACAATGCTGATGATCAGATTTTTTCCAGTTTGAATCCAGGTACATTGATAAACATTAACTTTTCTTATGGGCTTTAAACTGTTCCATGGTAATTTTTAAACCCGGATTTGTAATAGAAAGAAAATCAGGTTGTTTGGAGATTTTAGTATAGCACTGCTATGGTAAAATTGAAAGCATCAAGGAAGTGGCAGATTTTAAAGCGATTTCGGCATGTATAAGATTATCTATTGCATATTTAGGGTTAAAGGCTTATGTACATAAGAATCAACCTAGTTCTAAAGTTTTTGAAATCATTACAACAGCACTTTTTACTCGAGTTTAAGTTAGGTTGATAATTAATTTTTTGCATATCCTTCCTTTTGGGAGGATATTTTTTTTGCTGCTATGTTAAGAAATTGTTAACTTTAGTTAACAGTGTATTAATTTAGACAAATGCCGAAGTCTCTTCTTATAATGGTTTTGCTATTATTGGCTACTGTTTCCCCAACAGTTCTAGCCAAAAACCATGCGCATTTGCCAATTATAGAAACTCCATCTGAGCGTACAGCTTTAGTGATGTCTTGGCGGTTAGGAAGTGAGCAGTTCAGTGTTTTGCATGAGCAATTGAGAAAAGACTTTGCTAAATGGGGGACTTCCCAAAGAATGGTAAAGAATATATTTTACCGCTCCCATAAACAGTTGTTTCAGGAATACAGGCAGTACAGTTTGACCCAAGATACTTTTATTTCGGGCAGCTATGATTGCGTAAGTGGCTCATTAATTTTGGCCGGTTTACTGGACTACTTCGGATTTGATTATGAGGTCATCGAAACGACCTACCATGTTTTTTTAAAGGTAGCCTTAGCCAATGAGTTTATTGTTTTGGAAGTAACTGATCCTGAAACTGGGTTTATAGCAGATAGGGGAGCTCAAAAAGCTTATTTGGCGAAATACAGTAGTAGGGAGGGAATCCTTAATCAATGGAATGTTTTAACCAGGAATGAAGGGGAAGCTATACCTACAATTTATAGAAGCATTGACCTGCAAAACCTAATAGGACTTCAGTATTTTAATCAAGCCATCAACCATTATAATAACAAAAACGAATTATTGGCTTATCAGTATAGTGTCACCGCTCTAAAAATGTACAGATCGGAAAGAATTTTAGACTTTTCAGATTTTTTGAAGCAAAATTTATTACTCTCAGCTTCTCGTTA
>TARA_R110001599_G_scaffold254389_1_pt1 | contig 43042 bp, 27 predicted proteins | sample TARA_R110001599 | Tara Oceans TARA_R110001599 (sample SAMEA4398360) | marine metagenome | biome: Polar Biome; feature: [MES] marine water layer (ENVO:01000295) within the mesopelagic zone...; material: water (ENVO:00002006), including particulate matter (ENVO:01000060) such... | reverse complement strand
CATTTTCTTTGCGCAGGAGGGCGAGCAGGAACCTGTGTCTCAGGCTACCGGCGAAAGAAATGGCGCGGTCGAGAAGACTCGATCGTCCTGAATTTTTACCGATAGCTTTATGGGCTTGCCCGATATTGTCTCGGGCTCCAAACATGGCACCAAATCAGTCAATCTGTGCTTTGGTTTTTCCGTTCGCACAGATTACAGCGATGGTTTAGTGCAAGTTGATGATGGAACATTCTGACAGCAAACATTTGCGATCTCTCTCTGCGCATATTCGCCCACAAATTGCATTGCCGGAGATAGATTGCGAAGCACCGATCGATGAAGCGCTGGCAAATTTTGCCATTCAACGCCATCGTATCGGGGCAATGCTTTACAAGGCCACCAGGCATCACGAGAATATAAGCGAGCGGGCGGCTTCCCTATTATCGGCAACATATCACAAAAACACACGTTCGATTCTTGCTCAAAGAGCGGCACTGCAAAAGATAACAAAATTACTGGAAGACCACGCGATACCCTTTTCCACGCTCAAAGGGCTGGGTATCGCAGATCAAATTTATGATGATCCTCAGACCAGGCAATCCAAGGACATCGACATTCAGATTCCGCCGCACGCATCCCGGTTGGCGATTCAGCTGTTGAGCGCCAATGGATACATCTACAAAAACTATTCCCTGAGAGCCAATAAACGCGTGACGTTGAAACGCCAGTTGTCGGACATGAAGCTGTTCAAAGACCTGACCTTTGTTGATCCGCAATTTTCCACCGCTATCGAGTTGCACCAGCGATTGTTCAAGGTCGAGCCCAAAAATCTGACTGCTGATTTTAGCGGTGCAATCAATTTTCAAAAGACGCCATCCGTGCTTGACAGCTTTTATTGCTTCTACATCATATTGCACGGTGCGGTTTCGTTGTGGATGCGGCTTAAATGGCTGGTAGATGTGTCTCTTTTGGTTCGAAAGATGCCTGTTTCGAAACGCCAGGAGGTTATGGAACTCGCAAGGACATATGGTTGCGAAAATACGATCATCGCGAGCCTTCGATTCATTGACGAAATTTTCGACGGCAGTCTGGATGAAGAGTGGCAGATGATCTTGCGCGAGCAAGAACATAGCGGGGATATCGAGAAGCTGATCAATATTTTTCGAAAATCGCTGATGACAACCTCTCCCGATCGACCAGATGCGCCACTGCGCAAGCCATTTTACTTTGACCCGACGGCCGCATTATTCGGAAAACAGATCGGTCTTTTCAATATTATCCGAACCAGAGTTGTGATGTCGATTGCCTTGCGGATATAATGTCGCGCATTCTGAAGCAAGCTCACCAGCTAGGTGAATGAACGATTTTCGAAGCAGCAAGGCTCGATTTCGGCTGCGAGTATTGAAATACTGGTGCGCGACGCAGTCCCATGCGAACGGGTCTCACCTGTTAAAACCTGTTTTTTCTAAATTTTCAGGCCTAAATCGGCTGAATTTTGATAGAGCTCCAATTAAACTCTTTAGATTCTGTAGGTTATTGCCGTATTTGCTGGTTTTAGGAACTTATCGCCCTGATTTTAAAACAGGTCGATAACAGGTCGATAACACGTAAAAACGGACCGGAAAAACAGGCCAGACTATCGATACTTGTCTGCCGATTGAGATGTAACTAATTGTGCAGGGCTATGAGGCATGGGAGGGGCCGGTTTTGCAAAAAGTCATCATCGACAGAAATAATCTTGAAGATTTCGAGATCGGTGCGCGTTTAGACGCCTTACTGGCATTTCCGCAGGAAAGAGAGACCCGCCGCAGGTCCAATATAGAAACGGCGTTGTGCGCAGAGATTATCCAACTTAGTATATCGGACGAACCATTGCGCGAAAAAGAATACAGGAAACGATATTCCCGATATGCCAAACGGCGTAACCGCACATCGCTGAAAGCGTTGGATGAGCGCAGGCATATATATAAATTTGCTGGTGTCGCAGTACTGCCGTATCTGAAGGAGCCGATGTTAGGACTTCCTTTTATTCCTCCGGTCAAAGACATGGGCTTATCGCAACGGAATATAGCTAAATATATTTGTCAGATGAAAGACGGAGAGCCAGACCTTGACTACATCGCCCGTATAGAAGATTTCGAAAAGAGGACGATACGGAAGTGGCGTCCGATCTGGCATCTGGTTGCTGCACATCAATATATTGCACGCCAGAGGGATGGTGGACCCTTCCCTATTGATGATGTCGATACTTGGAGACTGATAGTTGGCATTGCCAAAAAATTTGCGCCCGCTCTGGTACAGCACCCGCAGCTAAAAGTTACCGCTGACGATTTGCTTGATATCGAATGGATTGAGCGCTGTACAGATTCCTGCCCCTAGAAATTGGCGGCTTGCTCCTATCAATGGGGGACTCCTTAAACGCAGGAGTCCAACTATGTCATCGAATACCATTAAACTGACAGCGGCCACGCCGATAATCGACAAGCCGGTAGGCGTCGCCTGACTTTGGAGGCCGAACTATTTGAACTGTCGCGGCTGCAATCCAGTATCACTGGCCCAGATCGCCGCGTTGACGTCGAGACGTACATCTACGCCGTTTTGGCGCAGGCGATCAAGCTCGGCCAATGCGTGGAGTTTGAATATGTGAAGGCCGAAGGCAACGATCCGCAATGGCGGCGCGTCATCCCTTATGGCATCGTGCAATTGCCGGACAAGAGCGACGATCCGTTCAACTATGTGCTCGGTTCTCGATTAAAGAGAAGGAAGCAATTTGAGAATCCGCATTCCTAGCAGGCTCAGGAAGCCGTTCCCGCTATTTGTACCCGATGTGCAATAATTGGGGCGAGTGGTGCTATTTAGATTAGGCTGCCAAAATATCTGTTTCCATGGCAAGCTCTTTGGGTGAAATTGTCGCACCGTCAGAAAAATCATAGAGTTTGCTAATACAGGATCCGTCCCAAAGAAATTTGAAATGGCGCCCCTGCTCGGCTCGTTCAAATGCTTCTTTGGTAAGTACGGAAACGCACTTGGCTGATGGTCGTTCGTGCGGATGGTACAGCAGTCCGTCGAGCTTCGCTTCTATTACCTTTAATCCTAGCTCCATTCGTTGATCCGCATCGAGAATTGCACCAAGGCGACGAAGGTCTGCGAACTTTCCCTTCACTGGTCGACACAATTCTCTCATCTCCAGATCAATCGGCGTTTCGCTGGTGCACGATAGAAACCGCTGTCGTCCAGTTACCGCCATAAGCATCGCTGTTTGTATATCGGCGGCTAGTTCGAGCGCTGGGTGATCAGGCCCAAAAAACCGGCTGCCCTCGGGATTCCTGTAGGCAAACGGGGCATGGTTCCAATTTTGAACGGCGGGGATGTCAGTGTCTACGTCAGGCGACCCGCTCAAAAGGATCTGCTTTTCCTTGAGGCGGGGGTTGGTCTGCGATTCCAATTCAGCGATTTCGTCGTGGCGCTCAGGGTTGATGCGCTCGAATACCCGAATCGTCGGAAACCGGGACGGGATCAGGTTGTAGAATTGCTCGCCTTTGATTTGAACAACATCAAATTCAGCCACGCTGCGCATCCACATACTGGCGCACACGGAGAATGTCCGCAATTTGACCATTGAGCATCACGTCCAACGCACTCTGGCCATGGAAATAGTGATTAGCACGACGAATCCATCCGTCCGCTGCCCGCTCATCGGGAAGCATTATCTCTAATGCCTTGAAAATTGCAAGAAGATGGGAAATCCGCTCATTGGTGTCTCGCGGCAAGGTTCCCCCATCTTTTTTCCATTTGAAAAATGTTGATCTACCGGGTGACCCTAAAAGCAGAATTTGATCCTCGGTGGATAGCTGCCACAACTCGGCAAGGCGTTGAAAAGCATCCATTCCTACCGGAATCCGGATTTGCCCATCACCCGCCCGGGCAATGGGTTCAACGGTTGTCATGCATATGGTCCTCCTACTAAGTCCATTTTTGGACTTGTGCTGGCTATAAGTCTTGATATAGATAGTCCATATCGAGACTCAGTCCCTACCTTAGTCCAAGGCCGAATCGGGCGCAAGAGTCTTCATATTTAGTGCAAGGAGACCCAAAATGGGTGCCAAGGAATATCAGTTTGAAGTTGATGGTGTCGCTTATGGCACCGATGATAGGGTTCTGGACGGTCGTCAGATCCGCGATGCGGCAGGCATGGCACCGGCGAGCGATTACGTGTTGATTCAGTTTACGGATCAGGTGGGCCGCTCTGTCGGCCTTGAAGACGCAATCAAACTTGTAAAGGGTGGAAGTGCAAAGTTCCGCGCGTTCCAAAATGACCGCATCTTCACTTTCACGCTTAATGAACGTGGCTGGGAATGGGGAGCAAGCAAGATCAATGAATTGGAATTGCGCGAAATTGCGGAAATCGCCGAAGATGATGTTCTCGTGCTTGATGGTAACCGCGACAAGGTGATTGAACCGGGTGAAGAAATCAAATTCGGCCCTGCGGGAGTGGAACATATCATAACCGAACGCCCGCAAATAATCAAAATCAAGTTGAACGGGCGCTGGCGTGAAGTTCCGCCTGGTCAAATCTCATATGAGACCTTGGTCGACTTGGCAGATCTTACCGTTCAGGCTGGACCGAACATCTATTACACAGTCACTTACCGCAAAGGCCCCCGCCGAAATCCGGAAGGATCGATGCAGCCAGGCGAATCGGTTCAAATCAAAAATGGGATGGTGTTCAATGTCCGTGCAACTGATAAATCGTAGTCCTGACCTTCTACGCTTGCGCGAGGAGGGGCATGACATTGCCATTGTCGCTGATCATTTGGTAGTACGTTCGGTGCCCTATGTGGATGCCGCGCGCAACATCCGGCTCGGCTCACTCGTCTCGGAGTTAACGCTCGCTGATGATTGTACAACAAAACCGGGAACGCATGTGATGCACTTTGTTGGTCGATATCCCTGTGACGCCAACGGTCATCGCCTTGAGAAGATTTTCAATCAGACGAGCACCCGCGACTTGGGCGCGGGGCTAGTCATTGAGCATTCATTTTCAAGCAAGCCGCCGAAAGGTTATCCCGACTATTATGAGAAGGTGAGCGCTTACGTTGCGATGCTCACCAATCCAGCTCAAGCGATCGACCCTTCAGTAACGGCCCGCTGTTACCGCGTGATCGATACTGTCGATGATGAATCGCCATTTGTGTATATCGATACAGCTACCTCGCGCGCCCAAATCGGCGTGGTGAATCAAAAGCTACGTCAGTTGAAGATCGCAATCATCGGGATTGGTGGCACAGGCGCTTATGTGTTGGATCAAGTTGCCAAAACGCCAGTAGGGTCGATCGAAATTTTCGATCCAAAGGTATTTTTGCAGCACAATGCATTTCGTGCTCCTGGCGCAGCGTCGCGTGAAGACTTGGCCAAGAAGCCCTTCAAGACCGATTACTATCGCGAAATGTATTCCCAAATGCATCGAGGCATCCGATCGCATCCAGTGGCTTTGGCAGAAGAAAATCTGCATCTATTGAACGATATTGATTTTGTCTTCCTTTGCCTGGACGCAGGAACTGCTAAGGCGGCCATAATTAAAAAACTCGAGCAGGATGGGGTCTCTTTTGTTGATGTCGGCATGGGGATAGAATTGGTGAATGATGAATTGATCGGCATTATTCGTGTAACAACAAGCACCCCCACAATGCGCAAGCAAGTGCACGACAAAAATCGCATTCCTTTGCATGGTGATGGCCAAGCCAATTTATATGACACCAATATTCAGACGGCCGATCTGAACATGCTCAACGCAGCTTTGGCCGTGATGAAATGGAAGAAGATTTATCATGTCTATATGGATTTGGAGCGCGAGCATTTCACGGCCTTAACCATTGATGGCAATCATCTTCTTAACGAAGATATTGAGAAGGATGACAAAGGGGACGTGGCGTAATGCGTTTCGAACACCGCTTTGTCGAAGACATCCCTAACAAATTAGAGCCGCGAGTGCTTTACATTGCGCTGGACTGCGGAGCGGTAGTGCACCTTTGCGCTTGTGGTTGCGGCAATGAAGCCGTGACGCCGTTGGGGCCTACTGATTGGTCCATCAGCTACGACGGCGAGACGGTTTCGCTCTCGCCGTCTGTAGGCAACTGGAGTTTTCTTTGTCGTTCGCATTATTTTATTGAGGATGGTTGCGTCCGCTGGGCGCCGCAATGGTCAAACAAGCAAATCGAGGAGGGGCGGCGTTGTGATCGGGCGTTGAAGAATAAACTTGAAGTCACATCAGATCCCGGCAACGCAGGTGGAATCGCCGAAAGCGAACGTACGAAAGCCAGCTGGCTCAGTCGCGCTGTTAGATGGCTTGTCCGATAATAAATTGCAATTATTTATCTTTTCGTACTCGTTCTAGTACCGGTCGGGGCGAACTTCCTCCTCGATCAATGACGCGATTATTGTCAATATCTTTAACCTATGCGGCTCTATTGTCTGGTGGCCGGAGTGAAACCTGCAACCCTGCAAGCTCTTCAACTACCTCTTTGCTCACGCCTGAAAACAACTCAATGAGTTCGTCTTGACGCGGTTGGCCGAAGGCCAAACGATAGACGGCTAAAGAGCTGATTAGATCCTTGTAACGATCCTTCTCTCGGCTGAAGGGAGGTATAAGTACGACGCGTTCGATTTTTGCGATACCCGGATATATCCAGAACGGGATGATGTCGCCAGGCCTTCCATTCAAGATTTCGTCATCATGAGCATCCTTGAACATGGCAGTCCAAGGTGACTTTTCATCTTTCGAAGTCAATGCGGCGTTAGCGAATTTGGCAACAATATTGCGCCGTACGGCGTGATTTTTGAAGCGATGAATGCGTCCTTCGCGCTGTTCGATATCAACCGGATTGCGAGGCAGGTTCCAATGCACAACCCGCGCGCAATAGGGATGAAAATCCAAACCTTCTTGGCCGATCGATGTCGATGCAAGGACAAAGGGGCGAAACGGCGATTTGAAAGCGGACTGAACTAGGGTCGTTCGGCGTATGCCTTTTTCCTCTTCCGCCTTAGTGGCAAACCGCATCGCAAATCGGGCACGCACTTCAAACGTTTTATCATGCAGGCATCTGGGCCCCGCAGTCCAATGATCGAGTGTGATTTGGGACGGACGAAGAGCCACAACTTCTACAACCTTCTCGGCGATGATGCGGGCGCGCTTGCGAGCCTCAAATTGCTCGGCGCGTTCACTCTCCAGCAGAAGGTGAAAATACTCATCAAGGACTGCAGGCAGGTCGTGTTTTGCAGCATGAGCATTAATTTGTCGCCAGTAATTAATAGGCGATTTTTCTTCCAGGAGAGCACGGCTTTCTGGTTGGTTGTAGAGGCTGCGAAATCCAAGGGCGATCTCGATAGCCGCTCCAACCATTTCAGGATCATCTAAGGATAGCTCGGGACAAAGTCGCCCAAGAGCGCGAAGCGCGCAAGTTGCGGGAGAGCCAAGCGCATACTCTGCAAGCCTTTCAAGAACGTCCGTTGGATGAGCATCGGCGTGCTCCTCATCGTCATCGAGAGCAACGCTGATCGCTTCGATGGCGCGTGCCATCGCTCCATGCTCGTCATGGGCATCGTGTTCGACAGCACCAACACGCGTCCATTCGATAGTTCGGCCCAATTCGGCGTCGAGTACGAGTGAGAGATGGCGGTCGGAATGACTGCTCAATAGAGATATGCATGCCTCATCAAGGCTTTCAGCAAGCACCTCGCGGGCTTGGCTCAGTATTTGCTTATAGCTAGCGGCATGCCCAAAGCGCCGCTCCAGATTTAACGGATCAACCAAAGCTGCAAGGCTAGGAGAGGGGTAGAGCATTGGCATCAATTCTTTGACGCCGATTGGACGACTGGTTCGACTGACCTGATCAGGCGACATGTCCATGCGCCTGCTCGCTTCATGTGACAACAAGGCGGCGATTGAATCCGGCACCATTGACCAGTCTGAGAAAACTAGCGTTTTCGTCGCTTGAACGGACTGACCGAATGATAACCGAGACGGAGGGATCCACAAAGCGCGATCGAGGCCATGCGCAAACACCGTTTCGGCTAGGGCGCGCATCCTTCCGTTATGGAAAGGAATTTGCGCGTAGTTTTCGACCTGTCCCTTGCTGATGAAATGCGGCGCCGCCGTTCGGATCGCCTTGCGCAATTCCTTTGGAGATCGATCCTTCAGGGATTGCAGCTTCTCTCTCAGCTTATATCCACGCATGAAGTTGAGGAGGTAGGGAGCTGATTTCCAATATTCGACGACACCCGGTGCGCCGACAAGATACGCGATATGGGCAACGGCCTTAACTTCCCTCAAGTCTTCGGTCTCGATGGTCAGCTCCGGCCTGCATTCTTTAACCAGCGCATTGCGGTCCTTCGAAGTATCTACCCGCTCGGTTCGAGCGATAACCTTACCAAGCAGGCCTTGAACGATGTCCCGCTGCTCGCGTGCTATTGACCGCGTTTCCGGCATAGACTGTAGGGCGCGTCTGAAATTGGTCAGTGCGCACTTCAGCTCTTCAACTTGAGACGCCCCTAGTTCTTCTCCGAACAGGAAACGCATGGTGCGCATGAAATCATCATAGTGATTACCTTCCTCAGGATCATCACTGCTAAGTGTCAACATGCGGTACGGCGTCGCCGATAGAAGCAAGAGCCGCGCCTTTGATCCGTCGGTGCCCTTATAAGAAAACAGCGCTCTGGCAAGCTCGGCTGCCGCCGCCTTATCAGGTGTAATATCTGCATCATGCTCGTGCAGTAGCTCGGCAAACCGCTGGAACTCATCGAGGATGATGAGATCGGGAGTAAGTGCATCGATACAGATCTTAGCAAGAATTCGTCGCAACTCTCCGATTATGGTTGCCGGACGCTGATCAGCTGGATAGCCTGGATTTTTCCTTCTCCTCGCCATCTCTGAAGCCTCGCGTATTCGCTGGATGAAATCGTCACCAATTTTCTTATTGAACTTGCCCGCAATCTCTTTGGATATTGGTTGCTGGCGCATCCAATCCGTCCAACCTGGCCAGTTGCCTTCGTCCACTCCGCCGCGAAAAATACGCTGAACCCCTTTGTGGCGCAGTCCAATCCTTTTTCTCAACATCTCATAAATGAGCGCGCGTTCCTTTGCCGTTCCCAGCGAGGATTTGAGATCAAGCGCGGTGCCGGGCGTAAGGCTAATCAGATTGATGGGCCTAGAAGCGATTCCTCCAGCCTGCTCGATCTCAAGCGGCAGCAGAGTAAGTCGGGTGTTCAGCGGTTTGGCTGACGCACCGATGACATTAAGCGATTTGATGTTCTGCGCTGCGATAGCTTGGTTCGAGCAGATGTAAATAATATCGATCCGATCGACTTTCCCTGTAAGTTCCTCGATTGTTTTGGCGATCACGCCCCGTGCGACCATAGTCTTGCCGAGGCCAACTTCGTCGGCGACGAGAAACTGGTCTGTGGGCGAAGGATCCGTAAACAATCTCCGGAATACATAATCGACAGTCGCCCGCTGGAAGGGTTTGAGCAACCGTAAATGCTCCTCGGCTCGATAGGTCAACGGCGAGATCCCTTTTTATTAACAAGCGGAGCAAAGCTGGCCCAAAGTGCAAGAAAATCCTCTGGAACTATGCTCTCACCCCCTGCAGGATCTTCCAGCCGCTTAAGAAGCTGATCGATTTCGACAAGTTCCTCGCTGTCGAGGTTGAGAGCTCGAACCATTGGTTCGAGTAGCGATGTTCCGCCTTGGCCCAAACGGCGAAGCCACTGTCCCTCGCCAGCGTTCTCACTTTCCAGGAAGCTGCCTTCACCAAGGCTGCCGAGCAGAAGGCTTAGGTATCGGAAGAAATTGTCGACATTGGCAATATGCGCGCGCAGCACTGCCGCATCACGCCCTTCGGGCAGATCAATCAGCCGCGCGCCTAAAGTAAAGGCCAGCTCAACCTTTGTCTTCTCGTCGCGCAGCCGAATTCCAAGCCAGCGTGTAACTTCACCTAGTGGAACCGAGCCGAGCTTCATCCGGCGCTCTGTGCCTGCGAGAAGTTGGGCTGCATCATATCCCTGCTTGTTCGGGACGGTAATCGCACGAATGAAGCAAGTCACTCCATCGGGAATTTCTATGGACGGAGTTTTGCCGGCCGCGATTACTTCCAAACCAATGACATCGGGCAATAAATTACATCGAAGCTCGAGGGGAATTGCGGCGATCTTAGTGCGCAGTTTTTGGAGAGCCTTTTCTGCAGCTGCGGCAGCATCCTGCCGCGCTGGCTCAGAAGGCCTGTAACATGCTAGTAGCCGTCGAAACCCATCGGAAAATAGGACGTCTTCAATGGTGCCCATCCGAGTTTTGGGGCCGTCCAATGTGGCCATGATCTCGACGTTCTGCGTCCTGCCGCTCCGTGTCGGCACGAGTGCAGCCATTGTAGCGTTGGCCGAGCCGAGATGAATATGTAGCCGTGACCCGCGTTCTACAAGATAGGCCTTGGCGTGCAGGCCATCCAAGTCAGCTGATGACGCCTCGTCGCGGTCATTCTCTTCGTATTCAGTGGCCCTTTCATCCAGCGTCTTGATTTCAAAAAGCTGACGGATTTCAGGCTTGATGCAGTCAAGCTCGTCGGCTCGTGCGATGAGCTGGCATAGAGAGGGATCGCTATAACCCTTGGATAACATCTTAAGTGCGTTCCCGGAAACGAATGGGGAGAGGATGGCGAGACGCTCGCCTTTTGGCGGCATCCATCCTCCTGCATCCAATCCGTTGACGGCAAAACTGATCTTGGTCGCGCCAGCGGGTAAGTTTTCCCACCAGCAGCGTTTAAGATCGTGCAACAGCGACGGAAGAAACTTGGGTACCGGCGGCCGAGTGGCCGAATTCGCTAATCCCGGGAGCGCGCGCAAAAGGTTTGCCACCGGAGCGTTTGCTTCGTTTATATCTGTATTCACCTTACCATCCAGACATAGAGCGAGATCCCAGCATCGGTCATTGGTAAGGTTGCGAGAGAGGATAGCCAACCGGATGAGAATTGGATCCCCCTTCTTCTCGGGATGAAAGCGGATGCACCACAATTTGGGATGAAACGCTCCGCCGCCCGGAGCAGCAATTTCGGTGATGGTTTTCTCATAGAGCGCCATTAGACGCGCAACGTTAGGGCGCGCTTCTTTGATCCTGCCCCGGTCGCAATAGATTGCGATACGACCCGCCATGCGCTCGACGCTTTGAAGGAGAGCAAGAGGGCTGCGTAGCATCTCGTCGCGGTTCTCGGCGTCCCGAAAGACGATAGCGATCGGGATGGCAAGTGCTGTCTCGAAATCGAGTGAATATGTAGTGGCTGCAGCATGGTCGAAGCGGTAGCCATCGGGCGAGCGCATCAGCGTGGTGTAAAGTTTGCGATTTTCCGGATCAAAGGCTGAGTCAGCCGGCATCGGCCAGCTCCTTGAGATAATTGCTCGCGATACCCCACCGAAAATCGAGACGCGCATCGCCTGATGCCCCTGACCACCGCTCAAGTGGTGCGTCGTGCAACAGCCGCGCCTTCATTTTCTTCAGGCCGTGTTCCCGCTGCTTCAGAAGCTCGACTGCGTGTGGATTTGTTTCGAGGCTTGCGGGGGCTGTTCGGGCGAGATCTACCCAGCGCCTAATGAAGTCTCTTGAGGACGTCGTCAGGTTGTGGGTCGTAGAGCCGATTAAGCTAAAAAGGTCATCAATTTCCCATTCTTCGAGCGCCAAATACTCGAGGTCTGCTTGCCAATCGTCAAGGCGCTCGCGGTAGTCTTCGATCAGTTCATGCGCAGATGCATGTGTTTTGGCGTTAGGGCGCTTGGCTGCTCGCAGGGCAAGCAAAAGATTATAGAGAAGGCTGGCACCATACATCGCGCCAGAAAACCGTTCAGCGTGCCGGAGAATCATTATATTAGCTTTGGATATTGTATCTTCACTCACCTGCCATGGCCAACGCTCAATGAATGGCTGCTCTTTGCGTGCCAACTCGTTCAGCAAACTTGCTTTTGCCTTAGCGGCAAGGCGATCGCGCAAGAAAGCCGTTTCGCTTTGCAACAACCTAAAGTTTGTTTTTTCGAATAGATTCGCCGGTCGATCCGGAATGCCGGAAGCCCACAGCTTGAGATCATGATCCTTCAGGCTATCGGGGCCATAGGAAAGGAATGTTGCTTGGGTACCTGTAAGGGTTCGGATGTCTAGTGTTTGGAGGCCAGCCCAGTAGACGCTCGACGCCAGTCTTTTGAGGTTTCGACCGGCTTCGATACCGATCACACCGGTAGTTTCGCCGCCTTTCTGCAAAGCTTCACTGACCTGAAACTCGAGTTGTCGTGCAAACTCTGTTCGCTCGGCTTGACTGCCTTTCCGTTGCTGAGCTTCTCGATAAATCCACGGAATGAACAGCATGTAGCGGAGCCGCGTTTGGATGGTACTTGTTCCGGGAAAGAGGATATCGGCGAGCCCGTCTCGGACCGTTCCCAGCCCCAGTTCGTCCCGCGCTTCTGGCTGCTTGAAGAGGTCTATGAGTGTCTGGGCCCGACGCCGCTCCTCGGGGTCAAAGTCAATCCACGCGAGATAGGACATAACGGCTCCTTTAAACGAGCTGAGACGGAACAGACAACGGAATGTAGGGCGCCGGCATCAAGCAGAAATTTACTCTACAATCCAAGAGGTAACCTCGACTATCTGTTCCCCCGGGCGTTGTCACGTTAACTTAGTAGCGATCAACATTAGCGCCGGTGTTGTCAAAGCAAATAGCAGCCCGTTGGCATGATCTAAATAGATGCGGGCAACAAAAGAATCAGGCGATTGCCTTGATTTCGACCGGGCAGAATGACATTTTACCCTCGTCGATCCAGTTGATGGCCAATCCCAGCACAGGCTTATTGGGCCATGTACTTGCCAACAGCTGTGCATAGCTTTGTAACTGCGGCACGTAACCGCCAAATCGTGCTTCAGGATCAGGGCACGGACCGGATTTATGGTCCAAGATGACGTATCCATTTGGCCCTTCGGCAAGGCAATCGATAATGGCATTGATCTGTGACCCGTCGGGCCTAATCTCTTGTAATGGCAGTTCGAAATGAAGCTGGTCATAGCCTTCATCTGCAAGCCAGTTCCGCAAAGTCTCAGCCTGCTCGCTGATTGCATCAAGAACGTGCGGCCCCAAGCCCGTTGCGGCGGCCAGTTGCTGCGAAAGTTCGGGTCGATTGGCTAAGACTCGAAAAGCCAGATGTAAGATCGTGCCGCGATCCGCAGCAGACGCAAAGGTCGCGCTCGATGTGTCGATGGCCTTTGCGAGAGCCACAGTATTAATAGCCAGAGGTTTTGGGGACGCCGCTGGCTCGAGAGTGGATGGGCTTTCCCGCCAGGGTGTGCGCCGAGAGACGTCCGCCTCGCGCGGAGTGCCAAAACGACTATGTTTCGCGGTTGTGGTAGCGGACAGAACTTCTGGCTTGTCTGCCACGCCTTCCGAGACAGTGGCGGCAAACTGCTGGCCGCAGACTTCAACAAGCCCCTCACTCGTTAGCAGGCCGCCACGATCCCTGAGCAGGTCTACCATCCTCTCCGCCTTTTCTCGCGGTTTTGACCTCTCGCGCGGCAAAACAAGAATCAGACGGTCCCGCGCCCGTGTTAGTGCCACATAAAGTTCACGCGCAGCCTCTTGTTCATCCTGTTCCTGGTGCGCTGCGGCAAAGACAGCCTGTTTCTCAGGTGCCGTAAAATCTGGCAGATAGCCAAGGCTGGCATGCCTCAAGACGTTATCAAGATCATCGAACTTATCAAATTCAGCGCTCAGTGTTCCTGGCCGCTCAGCGAAATTCTGATCCAGACCAGCGACAATGGTGATCGGCCATTCACACCCCTTCGCAGAATGCCAGGTCGAAATCTCGATACCGGAGGAGGACCAGCCATCAGGGTCCGGATGCCTGTCCCAGGCCTTGTCGGTCTGGGCGGCGATCCAGCCGAGAAAAACCTGCAAGCTGCATCCGTGGAAGCCAGCCGCTCCGCGCAAATCAGGAGCATGAGAGTCGAATGTCCGCGCCTCGGCTTCTAGTCTTGCCAGATCGGCTAGAGCTTGAGCGGGCTTGTTGAGGCCAGCGGCCCAGTCACGCAGGCCGGTTGCCTCCAACATCAAAGCTACGGTGTCTACAACAGGGCAAGACGGTTGGTTTTCATGCAAAGATTTGAGCTGTTCGAGCGCTGGTAGACTATCTAAACCGCGCTCCACCGCACTGCGCAGAGCGTCCTCAATCGGCATGCACGGCGGGCCTAGGGTCAACCAAGTTAGTGCAGCAAGCCTGTCGTCGGGATCGGCGACATAAGCTAATGCAGCGCGCGCGACCTGCAGTGCATGTGACCCAAGCCAGCCGGATCGTTGTAAGCGTACCGGAAGGCCGTGGGCTTCGAGTGCTTCTGATACGGCCTCGCACTTCTTCGCCGTGTAGCAAAGCACCGCAATGTCCGAGGCTTTTGCTTGACGCATAACTTCGGTGACCTTGTCAAACACTTGTGTATCGTCTGCCAACAGGCTTGCGATACGATCGGCCACGCATTGAGCGGTGCTATCACTTCTGCCTCCGGGCAGGTTGATGATTTCGAGCGCCGGTACCCCAGTCTCATGACGCTCAGGATCCAAAGAATTATAGCCTTGCGGAAACAAAGCAGGACCCAAGGCATTAACGAACGCCATGATGCGCGGATCGGATCGCCAGTTGCGATCAAGGGGTGCTACAGCTTGGGCATGTGCCTCTTGCAGGGCTACTGATAATCGCGCGTCAGCTCCCTGGAAACCCATTATGGATTGCTTGGTGTCGCCAACGATCAATGCTCGTTTGGCCTTCTGCGCCAGCTGCCAGAGCAGCGAGAATTGCACAGGGTTAGTGTCCTGGAATTCGTCGATCACCACGCAATCCACTTCGCCCAGCACAGCAGAGAGGATCTCGGGCTGCGTTCGCAGCAAGGTTTCGGCCTCAACGATCATGTCAGCGTAGTCGATTAACCCAGCTTTGCGTTTGGCGCCTTGATAAGCCTCCAGAACCTCCTGCGCTCCAGTGACCAGTGCAGTGACATGGTCGCACGTATCCTCCAAGGGCCCGGGATGACGGAGTAATGCATCGGCCGCTGTCATTGCAGCGCTGGCCAAGCCGTCATAACCGTCGGGCGTGGGCGATCCCCGTTTTGAAAGTCTTAAGCCACGAAGTTTTTGCCAAAGCGACCAGTCCGTTTCCAATGCGTCATCTTGCTCGGCGCGCCGCAGGTTCCGGTGATCGTTTGTAAATTCTTTTTGAGCTGATGCATTGCCCGCAAACAGCCCAGCCAAGGAATCTGGGAACGCTGATCGAAGCTCAGCGACAGTTCTGCGCAGCTGCGCATTCAGGACAGCCCCGTCAGATGCACAAGGCCCATATCCTTCTGTCAGAGCGACAAGAGCCGGCGTCAGAATATCTGGCTCAGACCCTCTGTCTCCTAGTCCGCGGATCAGGTCTACAGTTCTCAGAACATCACTGCGAAACGTATCTTCTGCACTTGCGCCGGTCAAAAAGTTCCAACTATAGCCATACCGGGCAAGGTTCTTCATTAGGGGTTGCAGGCCCGCGCAATGTGCCAATTCCATGCGGATCAGCAAGTCGCGCTCCGGCTCGCTCAGTAATCGGTTCCCGGGGGATCGGCCTGCAGCAAATGCGTGTTCGGTCAGCAACCGTTGGCCAAGGGCATGGATAGTTCCAACATAGGCGTGATCGATTTCCAACGCGTCAGCAATGCGGTTGCGCTTCATCAATTCAGCCTGCACGCGGCCCCTCAGCTCAGATGCAGCCGCTTCGGTAAATGTCACCGCAAGAATACGCCCGGGCGCGACGATACCATCCTGCACCCAGTCGGCTAGGGTTTGCTGGATATGATAGGTTTTGCCAGCTCCGGCGCCTGCGGGAACGATTGAAAGTTGGGTCATTGCTGGTCTTCCTCGTCGCTGGACATGAGGAAGGCCGATACAAAGGCATTGTCTTCGAGCGAATAGGCCGTAATTCCACGTTCCTTTTTGATTGCCGCGGCATCGCCAGCGTGGTTGAGGCGGATTTTGCCAGCCCTGACCTCGGTTACCACCTTTGCGAGATGTTCTATCGCCTGTTCTGAGGCATCCGCAGAGACAGACTCCACCCACCGCAGACCAGCCCCTGCCGTGTCGGACAAAACAGTGCCGTCAAGCATTGTGTGATAGGCCGTCAGAACATCGGCCCCCTGAGCGACCAGATCTGTCAAAGCGGTCTGGATGGACGGTCGTTCGAGCATGGACTGATAAAGCGCAACCTGAAGATCCCAACCTTTGGCCATTCGATCGCGGCGAGCGCCTGAGCTGGAACGTTTGTGGTCTACAACGAGAATACGCCCATCTGGTAATTTTAGCAGGCAGTCAGCCTTGCCGCGAAGCAAAAGCCCTTCATGATCACCGGCAAGCCCTATTTCATTGTGCAACACCTCGGCCGCCGTTTCGTTAAGAAAAACTGCCCAACTTGCGGTAACATTGAGTGCCTCAAGCAAAAGGCTTTGCCGCTCTGTTTCCCATGCGTCATTAGACAGCCAGGAAGCATAGCGCCGAATTGCGTCGCTCAGAGCATCTGGCACTGCTTCAGCAACTTGGGAATGGTTGGGCATCTTGGTGCCCTCGGGAAAAACAACCTCCATCACGTGGTGGAGCAGCGTGCCCAGTGTCATTACATCAAGCGTCTCGGGGCCCCAGGTACGGTCTGGTGCACCAAGCTCGTCTAGAAGCCATGCCAATGGACTGACGATCAGAGTTTCAAGCCTCGAGGGGGATTGCGGGGTCGAGCCAGTCTCATCGCCCTCACGCAAGCGCAGCAGATCGGAGTTAATGTGCAAGAGGCCGCTTGCGGGTATGATCGGCATTCCGCCGTGCTGTAGTGGCGCGATCTCATCCACGGCAACTGGCCAGGAGCTCGGCGGCATGGCACGGATGTCTCTGATAGCCTTTTCCGGCTGCTCAAAGCCTATCATATGCGTGACGAGTGATAGGCCGGTCGAAGGCGCCAGCTTTTCGCCAGCGAGACTGCGGGCCGGAACGAGCAGTGTTGCAGTTTCCGTCGCCGCACAAAGCTGGCGTCTGAATAATTCGACGCCGCGGGCCATTTTTTGCCGCCGCCCGGTAAGGTGCAACCCGGTTTTCTCGCGGATTAGACTTATTTCGCTCTCGGTAAAGAAGGGATTGTTAGCCGGCGGGCGCGGCCAGAAGCGCCCCGCAAGCCCCAGGACGATTAACTGGCGGACCGGCCGCCACGGCAAAGCGGCCTCTGTAAATAGCGAGACACCTTCGACGAACCGATCGTGTCCGCATGACCCCGTCTGCCGAGGCGCAACGATCTTCCGCAAGAGGGCCCAATCAAGCGTATCCGATACTGCGGGCCGGATCGCTTGCATTTTTGGCAAAAGTCCCGCTTCAGGAGCGGACTTCGCCACCGCTGTCAGGCGCCCAAAAAGTTGCTCGGGTGTCGAGCATGCACGCAAGGCGTCTAACAATTCGCGTGCAGGACCATCGAGCGCTGCGGCAGTCCTTGACCATCCGTGATCCATCACCTCCCTCGCCATGCGCAGACCTGTTTCTCTTGTCCAAGGCATGGAGGGGGCGATGTAGAGCGACGCAATTGCTGTTTTTGGGGCCGGGCGCTGAAGTAGCTGCAGCAAGAGTGTCATCAGTTCACCGGCATCGTCGCGAAGCGCCGGGTCCGAGGGTTGCCCAGAAAGAGGCAAGCCGACCCGATCGAAGGCTTCGGCCAAGGCCCGCTCATAGGCGGTATCATCAGAAACAAGCAAACCAACTTCGGCGGGTGCGTCCACAAGTGCTGCGTCGAGAAGGCGTTGCACCTTCGCGGCCGCGAATTCGGCTTCTTCTCGCGGGTCTCGAAGTCCGAAGATCTCAATAGTGTCGTCGGCAGCAACAAGCGGCGTGGCTTTTCCAAGTCCAGCCTGAACAGTTCCCAAGCCACCTTTAGCAATGGCATCCCGTGAGGCTGCATTCGCGCGCCAAGCCAGCGCCATGCTCTCTGGCGCGCAGCCGTGATGTGCCAGCAAAACCTCAGCCAATGCCGTCTCCGCAGGATCCGCAAAGGGACAGGAAATTGGGTCAAGGAGAGGCAGGGGCTCCAATGCATCCTCGGCATTGCTGCGAAGCACATGAGCCCAAGTGGAGAGCGGTTCCGGAAGCGCATCAAGCGTATGCCACAGCTCAACAAGCGCAGAAAGATGGCTGCGGGCGCGCCCATCTGGCAACGCGCTCATACTGATCTCGTTCGAATCTAGCGTTCGTGTCGCCCTCATGACGGCGAGCAGTCCGTTTTCGACGGCCGCCGCAGTTTCTTCAGGCGCCGCTTTAAAACTTTCTGACCAAGGGGACTGGCGCTCGACTATCAGCTCTTGCAATGCGAGATGCGTGCCTTTTGGCGCGAGATAGACCTCTCGCAATAGATCGTCGCTCAGGTGGCGGACAGCGCCCGTCACTGGAGAAGCAGTTAGTAATGGGTCAATACGCATAAGCAGCTCTAAAATCTCGAAGAATCAGTCTCATCCTTGGCGGTCCGATAGTCCGATCACTGTAAACGGGAGCGATTTCAGTGCCTTGAAAGCTTCCTCAACCTGCTTGTCTGTCATTTTATTGCTCATCACGATTACCCGTTCGCTCGCAAGAGCGCTTCTGCACGGCTTATGCGCCCGAGTATGCCTTTCACTAGAATGTCCATGGGAGCATTTTCCTTATAATCAGCGGGCGCCACAAAATTTACCCGTCCGTCTGCAATAAGATTATGGATTTTATCAAGAGATCTGGAGTTGCGTTCAGGATCATAGGCTGCGATCGAATGGCCCCCATAGTGAGATGTCATTTTCATAGCGGGAATGTCCGTATCACCATCCCCGATAAATACCATGCGTGAGAAGGGAATAGGGCGTTCGGCTTCAGCCTTGTAAGCGTTAATGGCTTGGTTATCCCAGACATTGTCAATCCCCTTGTTGATCCGGAATAGAAACTGTGTCTTGGTTGTATAGTTGATAGCCAAGCTTGGCCATTCAGCATGCCCACTAGCATCATAGATATAGCGGGACGCAAAGATCGCTTTAAAATCTTCAGCGATCGAGCTTCCCTCGATCATCTCCTGCGTGCCGGATGAAATGATATAATGTTCAAGCGTGAGCCCATGCCCGTCGGCAAAGGCATTCAACCTTTGGAACCAGGAGTGATCCTCGAGTCCTTCAAACAGAGTTGATGATTTGCCATGAACCCTAAACGCTTCTTTGGTGATCTCAATATTATTTGTTTTAGCCTTTTGAAGCATCAACTGCATGTAGACGAGAATTTCGTCGGCGTCGTGTTGCTTAGTGAGTTGCTTGACTTGGTCCCAAAATTCGTTTCTTTTCATGCCGATGGCTGGGAGAAAACTGTTCTCTTGGATATTGCCTTGCGCCAGTGTGCCATCATAATCATAGATTAGGGCAGTGCGTTTTGGATCAGTCATTTTCGACCTCTACATTGGAACTATGGGATACTCTATGTATCGAAGAAAAGAATGCTGGACCATACTGTTAACATATCCGTCTTGATGACCTTTGTTATATGAGTTAGCTTATCCTGGACAGTAACGAGCCGCCAGGCTGATCCGAGATCGTACTTCACACAATTAGGAACGCGACTTTCACCGCTTCTAAGCGACCCCAGGACGGCACTTACCTTTTGAGTAATTTTTTGCGACTGACCGCCGAGCTTTGCTTCCTCCCCGAATTCGGATCTACAGACTTTTATGATAACAGCAACCAGCTTGCGCGTGGGCCCCCAAAACAGGAGTAAAGTTCAAAGACATGAATCAAGGCGCGTATACTTGCCAGATCTGCTATCAAATAGTTTATCAAGGGGGAATTTGAGAAAGCTTCGCGAGTTCTTGCCAAAGCCGCGAGCGGAGGGTCAAGAGCAGTTCGCGAAGGCGGGCTGTGCAACACCAATGCCTATGGTCAAGGCTAGGCTCGACATGCAATCAGAATTGTGGTCTCTAGCCATCGAAGCTCTCGGAAGAGTGATGCGGGACCGTATGAACAATGAATGTATTTGAGTTAGACGAAGCTCTTGTTGCTCAATACGCTGCTTTCGCTCGTTCATTCTCATCCATAAGAGCTTCCGAGATCAGCGATCAGATTGCTGCTCTTTACGAGCAGGGGAAGTTTTGGCCTGATCCTCTCATCACCATCAATCCTCGTTTTGAACAAGGTAAGACGATGTCTGAGCTGGCGGAGGCGGGCGTCATCGACCACGCGCTCAAGAATATCTTTGCTTTTGGTGACGAGCGCATCCCAATCCGGCTTCATCGCCATCAGGAGCGCTCGGTCGTAAAGGCAGGCAACCGTGAGAGCTTCGTCGTCACAACCGGAACTGGGTCAGGTAAATCGCTCTGCTTCTTTGTTCCAATTGTTGACGCAATTGTTAGGGCCAAACGTGCCGGCGAGGCTCCCAGGACCCGTGCGATCATAATCTATCCGATGAATGCGTTGGCAAACAGTCAGCTCTCCGAAATTCGCAAGTTTGTGGCTGAAGCGAATGTGGACGATGAACTCAAGCCAACGATTGCTCGCTATACTGGCCAAGAGACCCCGGAGGAACGTGAAGCAATTGCTCGGAGCAAGCCTGACATTCTGCTTACAAACTTCATGATGCTCGAGCTCTTGATGACGCGCCAGGGCCAGCTCGATCAGTCGGTGATCGGGAATGCCCAGGGGCTCGAGTTTTTGGTCCTGGACGAGCTTCACACCTATCGCGGCAGACAGGGAGCCGACGTCGCCATGCTGGTGCGCAGGGTAAAGGAGCGTCTCAGCCCCTCATCTAACATGATATGTATCGGGACATCTGCGACGATGTCGAGTTCCTCTGATGATGAGAAGAGGGCGGAAGCCGTCGCGGAGGTTGCCACTAAATTATTTGGCCAACCGATTGCTCCAGCTAATGTGATCGATGAGTTGCTCGAACGAGCAACTTCTACCGCCATGCAGGCAGGCACGCTGGGTCAGAAGCTGATCGACGCAGTCCGGGCGCCGCTCTCGACCAAAATGACCGATGAGGAGCTGAAGCTCCATCCGCTTGCATGTTGGATCGAAACCGAAGTCGGCCTCGAAGAAGGCGAAAAGCTCAGACGCCGGACGCCGATGACCCTGCCAGACGCATCCGCCAAGCTCGCCGAGCACACCGGCCTCGCTCTCGATCTTTGCGAAACCGCCATTGCCAATATGCTTGCGATGATGGGGCGGCCGGAAGTCGAGCGCGGAGGATCGGGTTCACGGGCATTTCTGGCCTTCAAACTGCACCGTTTCATTTCGGGTGCCGGACAGGCTTATATCACCTTGGAATCTGCCAAGGACCGGCGGGTTTGTCTCGAAGGCCAGAAATTCCATCCTGATGATGGGAAGGCGCGCCTTTATCCCGTTTTCTTCTGCAGGGAATGCGGCCAAGAGCATCTGAGTGTCACGCTCACCCACGAGGATGATCAGCGCAGGGTCCTGGCACGATCGATCGATGAACCCGTTGGCGATGATGTCGAGCTCGACGGCGCAGAGACGGGATATTTGGTCCCGGCCGTCAATGCGGACTTTCAATTTTCAGGAGACGTGACCGACTATCCCGATGATTGGCAAGAACTGAGTGCCTCGGGTCAGGAGCGATTAAAATCTACCCACAGGGGTAAACACGAAGGTGTACTGCTGAAGCTCAGGAGCGATGGCTCCTTTGACGACGAGGGCGTTCTCGGCTGGTTTTTCAGGGGCAAATACCGCTTTTGTGCCCACTGCGGGCATCAGCCCACCCAGCAGGCCCGTGAGATCAACAAGCTTGCCGGTCTTTCCGCCGAAGGGAGAAGCTCGGCGACGACCTTGATTGTTTCTACGGTTCTGGCGTGGATGGAGCGGGACGGCTCGATAGACGAATATACCCGCAAGCTGCTCGGCTTTACAGACAACAGGCAGGATGCAGCGCTTCAGGCCGGTCACTTCAACGATTTTATCTTTGTAACGCTGCTGCGAGGAGCCGTCCTGCGGGCGGTTCGCGATGCAGGTCCCAAGGGCCTGGCGCCAGCCAAGTTTGGCGAAGCGGTGCGCGAAGCGCTGGGCTTTGATCTTGAGGAGGCCGCCCGCCTGAGTGATTGGATGCTCGACCCGAACGTTAAAGGATATGCCAATCGCCAACAGGCCCAGGAGACCCTTTCCGAAATCCTTGCACACCGATTGTGGGCGGATCTTAGGCGAGGTTGGCGATATACCAATCCCAACCTCGAGGAAGTGGGCCTGATCAGTGCCAGCTTCCCTGGGCTTGATGATCTTGCGAGCGACGATGAAGAGTTCGCCGAGAATGCGCTGCTCGCCGGGCTGAGCGTGGAACAGCGGAAGCGTCTCTTCGAGATCCTGTTCAACCAGATGCGTCAGGGGCTCGCCATCTCTACCGACGCGCTTGACCGCATGCGGGTCAAGCAGACGGCCGAATCCTCGCGCAGTCATCTCAAGCTCCCTTGGGCCATCGACAGAGAAGAAGAAGATGGCCTGCGCGAAAGCGGTATGTTGATGATTGATCCGCCGCGCCAAGCCAAAGTGCGGGCGGCCGAGGCGGAACTAATTCTACGTGCTGGTAGCCGGACCAAATTGGCCAAGGCGCTTCGAGACAAGTCAATATGGGGTGAACAGCTTGCGCCCCAAGATTATGATGAGATGATCCGAACGCTGATCAAGGCAGCCGAAGCCCACCAGTTTGTCAGGCGTATCAACTCAGGTTTCGATGCGCCCGCCTGGCGGGTATCTCCAACAGCCCTGAGACTCTTTTCTGCAGAGCAACGCGATGACGGCAAACGCGAGAACCGCTTCTTCCGCTCGCTTTATCTGCAGGTTGCTGAAATGCTCTCAAAAAGTGGTCCTTTGCCGCATGCCTTTGAGGCGCGCGAACATACGGCGCAAGTTGACCAAGAAGTGCGGGAGTGGCGCGAAGAGCGGTTCCGCTACGAGAAAGCTGATCAGGACCTCATTGCAGAAGATCGTGAGCGTATGATCGAACAGGGGGAATCGACGGATTTTCTTCCGGCCATGTTCTGTTCGCCGACCATGGAGCTTGGTGTTGATATCAGCGCGCTCAATGTCGTGTTTCTGCGCAACGTGCCGCCGACCCCGGCCAATTATGCTCAGCGGTCGGGCCGGGCTGGCAGAAGCGGTCAGGCAGCCCTGGTGGTTACCTATTGTGCGGCCATGTCGCCTCATGACCAATATTACTTTGCCGATCGGGCCGCTCTGGTCGCGGGTGTTGTGAGGCCACCTGCGCTAGATCTCGCGAATGAGGATCTGCTCAAGTCGCATCTGCAGGCTGAGTGGCTGGCGAAGGCCAACGTGCCTCTGCAGCCTTCGATTCCGGAAAATCTCGACATGACCAAGCCTGGCATGCCGATTGCACCCGAGATTCGCGAAGGCATGGAAGCAATCTCGTCTTCAAATATCGCACGCCCGACCATGCGCCGACTGATTGAAGCAATGTTGCCCTCAATCGATATGAAGGATGCGCCCTGGCTTGAGGATATTGACGCGTTTGTAGCGGAAACCGACAAAGAGGCGCTGGCTGTCTTTGACGCAAGCTTCAACCGGTGGCGTAATTTGCACAACGGTGCTCGAGAAGAACAGGAGCGCGCCCACAAAATTCAGCAAAAGAGCGGGCTTCGCCCTGGGGAGCGCACGGCTGCTGCGGGTCGGTACAGGAATGCCTCTCGTGAGCTGGAAATTCTCGAACGGGGCCAGTCTTCGAGCGGCTCGGATTTCTATGCCTACCGCTACCTTGCGACCGAGGGGTTCCTGCCCGGATACAATTTTCCAAGACTGCCGCTTTATGCCTTTGTCCCGGCTGCACGAAGCTCGGTGCTCCAGCGGCCCAGATTCCTCGCAATTTCTGAATTCGGGCCCAATAGCCTCATTTATCACGAAGGAAGGGCTTACCGCGTAACCAAGGCAAAGCTCCCGGCAGAAGGACGGCTCGATAGTGGCAAGCTGGCGACCTCGATCCTCATTCTGTGCGGGGAGTGCGGCGCCGCGCATACCGACGAGCTGCAGGAACGCTGTCATGCCTGTAAGAGCTCGCTCGGCGGCGTCGAGCGGATCGAGACGGTGTTCCGGATCGACAATGTCGAGACTTCGCCTTCGCTTCGGATAACGGCCAATGACGAAGACCGGCAGCGGCGGGGTTTTGAAATCCAGACTGTCTTTCAATGGCCGATGCATAACGGAAATGCCCAGCTGCGATCGCTGGTCCTCGGCTCTCAGAATGGCGGCCTGTTACATCTGGACTATGGACCGTCAACGCGGCTGATCCGGATAAACAAGGGGCTTCGCAGGCGAAAGTCGAAATCGATCTTCGGCTTCTTCATAGATCCGCAAACCGGCCGCTGGCTCAAGGATCCGGCAAACGGCGATGATGATGACGGGATGGGCGATCCTACCAAGGCAGGGCCGCAGCGGATCGTTCCGATTGTCGAGGACCGAAAGAATGTTTTGCTACTTAGACCTCTGGTAAATTTCGATGACGGACAGATGGCGACGTTCCAGCACGCACTAATTCGTGCCGTGCAGATCGAATTCGAACTTGAAGAGGGTGAACTGCTCGGCGAGCCCCTGCCGACGCGAGAATTGCGTAATGCAATACTGCTTTATGAAGCGACAGAAGGCGGGGCCGGGGTATTGAACCGGCTGGTTTCCAATCCGGAGAACATGGCGGCGGTCGCGCAGCGAGCCCTGAAGCTGATGCATTACTCGGCGCCGTACGAACCGGACAAGATCAGCGACGCCGAGGATGCATGTGTAGCAGGCTGCTATCGCTGCATCCTTGCCTACTTCAACCAGCCGGATCATGAGCTGATCGATCGCCGCAATGCCGAAGTGATTGCCTATTTCTGCGATCTGGCCGGAGCGAAGCCGTCGAGCACTTCAAGGGAAGAGAACGAGGATCCGTGGAACGATGCGCTCAGGCGTTGGGGCCTGCCGGAACCAAAGTCACTGCAATTGGCCGGCGCCACCTACCCCTTCTACTGGCCAGCGCGCGATGTGCTGGCCGTGGTGGGCGAACCGACCGAAGAGCTCGGTCAGGAAGCGACCGCCTATGGAATTCTTGATCTGGTCATTTTGCCAGCCGCTCCCGGCGATACGCCGCCGGCTGAGCTCATGAAAGCACTTGGAGCAGAGTAATGGAGAGTTTCGCCTTTACCCCTGGGGACCTTGTGAAGGCACGAGGCCGCGAGTGGATTGTCATGCCTTCACCTTCGGAAGGCTTGCTGAAGATCCGCCCTCTATCCGGCTCGGACGCGGAAGCTCAGGTCATTGCGCCCTCGCTTGAAGCAATGCCGATCACGCCGGCAAGCTTCGCTGCGCCAACTTCGGAGAGGCTCGACACCCAGGAAGGGGCTCAACTTCTGGCGGACGCGCTGCGTCTCTCTCTACGGCGCGGCGCCGGTCCGTTCAGAAGCGCTGCGCATCTCGGGGTCGAACCGCGCGCCTATCAGCTGGTTCCCCTCATGATGGCGCTCAAGCAATCGGTTGCGCGACTGTTGATTGCCGATGATGTGGGGATCGGGAAGACGATCGAAGCGGGATTGATCCTGAGAGAATGGCTCGACCGTGGGACAGTCGACAGTTTCGCGGTCCTGTGTCCGCCGCATCTGGTCGACCAATGGGTGACCGAGCTGGCCGAGAAGTTCGATGTGGATGCGGTCGCAGTGACGTCGGCGCGGGCGCGCAGTCTTGAGCGCGGACTTCCGACGTCCCAGAGCCTCTTCGAGGCCTATCCATTCACTGTAGTCAGTCTGGATTATATCAAGGCTGACAGCCGCCGCGATGATTTCGCTCGCGCGTGCCCTCCGCTCGTTATCGTAGATGAAGCGCATACATGTGTTGGAGGGGAGCGCGGCAAGCACCAGCGGTTCGAACTTCTCCAGTCTCTCGCCTCTGATCCGGATCGACATCTGCTTTTGCTGACAGCAACACCGCATAGCGGCGATGTCGCAGCTTACGACCGCCTACTCGGGCTGATCCATACGGATTTGACGGGCGGACCGGAGGCCGGGGATGCCAATGCCCGCGAGCGTTATGCCAGGCGCTTGGCGCAGCACTTCGTTCAACGCCGCAGGCCGGACATTCAGGATAGCTGGGAAGAGAAGCGTGCCTTCGCTCGTCACGAAACCAAGGAGGCACCATTTGTCCTTTCGGGGGACTTCGCGACCTTTCAGGAGGACGTGCTTGATTACTGTCTTGAAGTGACCGAACGCGCTGGCGCGGATACAAAGACGCGGCGGCTGGCTTTCTGGGGCACTCTTGCCCTGATGCGCTGCGTGGGCTCATCTCCGGCTGCTGCAGCAAGTGCATTAACCAACCGGTTGAGCGGAACCTCTGACGCCGCCGCGATTGAACCGGTTGTGTTCGATGCGGAAGACGGCGTGATGGACGAAGGCGACATCGAGCCAGCCACGGCGATCGAGGCGAGCGAGGAGCAGACGGTTCTTAGCCAGCTCATCGATACAGCCCACCGGCTTGATGCAAGGCGCGATGAAGATCCGAAGGTCCGCGCTCTGGTGGCAGAGCTCACGCCCTTGCTGAAGAAGGACGCAAATCCAGTCATCTTCTGCAGGTTCATTGCCACGGCCGAGGCTCTGGGCGAGGTTCTGCGCAAGACCTATCCCAAGTTCGAAGTGGCTGTAGTGACCGGGACGCTGACCCCCGATGAGCGGCGTGAACGGGTGGCCGCATTGGAAGCCCATGAGAAGCGTATCCTAGTTGCGACCGATTGCCTTTCAGAAGGGATCAATCTGCAGAGTGCATTCGATACTGTGATCCATTATGATCTGAGCTGGAATCCGACGCGTCACCAACAGCGCGAAGGCCGGGTCGACCGGTTCGGTCAGCAAGCGGAAATTGTCCGCTCGGTCATGATGTACGGAGAGAACAGCGCAATCGATGGCGCCGTCCTCAATGTGATTATCCGGAAGGCCAAGGAGATCGAGAAGGCAACCGGCGTCAACGTGCCGATGCCTGAGGATCAGGACAGTGTAACCTCCGCGCTCATGCAGGCTGTCCTTCTGCGCAAGGACGGATCGCGCACTCAGTATGTATTCGACTTTGATACATCTGCCGAGCGCTTCGAGATGGCGTGGCGCGACACGGCGGAGGGCGCAAAGGCCAGCCGTGCTCGGTATGCCCAGGGTGCGCTCAAGCCCGACGAGGTGATCCCCGAATGGCGCAGAATGCGGGCACTGAATGGCGGGCCGGAAGAGGTCGCAAGGTTCACTGATCGGGCGCTGAGAAGAGTGCAGGCTCCGCTGGAACGAAAAGGCGATTTCACGCTGGCGCATCTGGATTCGCTGCCTGAAACGATGCGGGATCAGCTTTCCGTTCGCGGGTTGAAGGGGACCAGGCAGATAAGTTTTTCTGACGACCTCAGACCGAATGTCACCCATGTCGGCAGGGTTCATCCGGTAGTAGCTGTACTTGCCGAAACATTGGCCGAAGGCGCGCTTGATCCGATTGGCGCGGAAGGCAATCCCCTAGGACGTGCGGGCGTCTGGCGCACACCTAATGTCAGCAAAATGACCACGCTCCTGCTCCTGAGGCTGCGGTTTCAGCTGGTAACAAGTGGCCGCACGAACCGCCTGCTTCTGGCAGAGGAAGCGGTTGGGATCGCGTTCACTGGCATTAGCCATGAAGTCATGGCTGAGGGCGTTGACGCGCTTCAGCTGCTCGAAGCGCAGGCCAGCAGCGATATCGACCCTGCGGCCAGAACGCGGCAAATTGAAAACGCTCTGGGTCGGCTGGCAACCTATCAGCAGGCAATCCGCAAGCTTGCAGAGGAAAGAGCGACGACGCTATCCGACGATCACCTGCGCTTTACCGAGGCAGCAGGCGGCGGTGCAACGGTAAAGGTCACGCCGGTCCTGCCCGCTGATATCATTGGTCTATATGTCCTTCTGCCGGAGGCGAGTTGATGAGCAGGCCGGGCAAACGGGCAGCAGATCTTGGCTTTGCTTCGATCACGATCGAAGGCGGGCTTATCTCGCCAGAGCAGATCACGGCCATTGCTTCTGCCACGCCTGATCAGAAGACCGCTGCCGAATATGGCTGCCCCAAGGGGACGACGCTGCGAGACGAAATCACGCGCTATTTTCGGATCGGTCAGGCGCAATGGCAATCCTTTAGTATAATCGATGAGCCTACGATCACCCAGACGGCTGATTTCGTGAAGGTGCTGCTCGAAGAAGCCTTTGGATTCTCGCTTGCCGGCCCGGTGACGCATAATAGGGAAGGCCGACGTTTCCGTATCGCGTGGGAAGCCAAGGGCGGGAAGGTTCCGATTGTTGTTGCCGCGCCAGCGAAAGGCGAAGATGGCAAGCTGGCCGATGGCTTCACACGGGCTCAGCCGGAATTCGGCGATGGGCCCGATGGCCGCATTGCGCGCCGTTCTCCGGCAGTCCTTCTGCAGGACTGGCTGAACGCCAACGACGATTTCTATTGGGGCCTGGTGTTTTCAGGAGACCGCGTCCGGCTGATGCGGGACAATGCCAGCTTCACGCGGCCTGCCTATGTCGAGGCAGATCTGGGAGCGATCTTCCGCGACGAAATGTTCGCTGACTTCACCGCTATCTGGTTGCTTATTCATAGCAGCCGGTTTGGGGCAGACGGCGCGCCTGCCAGTGACTGCGCGCTGGAGCGTTGGCGCGAGGCGGGCATGCGTGCGGGAACCGCTGCGCGTGACCGGCTTCGCGGCAATGTCGAAGATGCGCTGCTCTCGCTTGGCCAGGGGTTTCTCGATGCCAACCCCGCCCTGCGTGAGAAGCTGGACGACGGCGCATTATCGATGTCCGGCTACTTCGAACAGCTGATGCGGATCGTCTATCGGTTGATCTTCCTTGCGGTCGCAGAAGATCGAAACCTGCTGCACGCTCCGGGCGCATCGGGTGCCGTTCGCGAACTTTACGGCGAAAATTATGGATTTGCTTATCTTCGAGACCGGTCGGCGCAGCGCGGCGCTCACGATCACCACCAGGATGCGTGGGAGGGCGTAAAGATCGTCTTCAACGCGCTGGAACGCGGTGAGGGCCTGCTAGGCCTTCCGGCCTTGGGAAGTCTGTTTTCGCGCGGCCTTACGCCCGATCTGGGGCAAGCAAGCCTGCCGAACCGCGCCTTGCTGGCTGCGATCTATAAGCTCGGCTGGCTGATTGATGGCAAGCGCCGTGTCCGGATCAATTGGCGCGATATGGCGACCGAGGAACTGGGCAGCGTCTATGAAGGACTGCTGGAGCTCGTGCCCATGCGCGAAGATGAGGGGCGCATCTTCACTTTGGATTCTGGGCTCAAGGGCAATGCGCGTAAGACCAGCGGAAGCTATTATACTCCTGACAGTCTGGTGCAGACGCTGCTCGACAGTGCGCTTGATCCGGTTCTGGATCAGGCCGAGGCAGAAGGCGGTGTCGAGGCCATTCTGGCCCTCAGGGTTATCGACCCAGCCAGTGGCTCGGGGCATTTTCTGCTTGGCGCGGCGCGGCGCATGGCAACCCGGGTGGCCCAGCTTCGCGATAGCGATGCGCCCGACTATCACCGTGCACTGCGCGATGTCGTGTCCAGTTGCATCTATGGCGTAGACCGCAACCCGATGGCGGTAGAGCTGGCAAAGGTGGCGCTATGGATCGAGAGTGTCAGCCCCGGCCAGCCGCTGGGCTTCCTCGATGCCAATATCCGTTGCGGTGATGCGCTGCTGGGCGTGTTTGACCTTGCCGTGCTGGAACAGGGCATTCCCGATGATGCCTACAAGCCGCTGACCGGCGACGATAAGGACGCCGCAAAATACTGGAAGGCGAAGAACAAGGACGAAAAGAAGGGCCAAGGCACGTTCGATTTCGGCAGCGGCACCGGCGCGATGCCGCCGCGCAAGCTGGCCGCGAACCTTTCCACCATTCGCCGGATGAGCGAAGACACGGTGAGCCAAGTGGAGAAAAAGCGAGAAGCGTTTGAGGCGTGGCGGAGCGATCCTGATCGCTATGCCACCAAGGTCGCCTGCGATCTCTACACAGCCGCCTTCCTGCTGCCGAAACTGGAGGTGCCGGACAATTACCAGCGCGGCGAAGTGCCGACCACGGCGGACGTGTGGAAGAAGCTTGGCGGCGGGCAGCTCTATGGCCCGCTGGAGGCCGCCAGCGTGGATGCCGCTGAATTTGCTCGTGCCTTCCACTGGCCGCTCGCATTTCCCGATGTACTGATCGGCAAGGGCGGGTTCGACGTGGTGCTGGGCAATCCGCCATGGGAGGTCGTCCAGCTAGCCGAAAAAGAGTATTTTGAAAGCCGAGTTCCCGAGATTGCAAAAATGAAGGGCGCGACGCGCAAAAAAGCGATCAAGGCGCTTGAAATTGAGCGACCAGATGTATTCGCTGAATTTGCTGTTGATAAGCGCGCATTTGATGCGATGACCGGTTTTGCTCGAGCGTGCGGTCGGTTTGCCCTTACGACAATTGGAAAAGTTAACACCTACGGTTTGTTTGCAGAGCACACTCTGAATCTTTTAGGGAACAGAGGCCGTGCTGGAATAATCGTACCGAATGGAATCGCGACGGACGAGAACTCGTCAGATTATTTTCGTTTAATTTCAAGTAATCACAGATTAGTTTCTCTCTATTCTTTCTATGAAGTAAGAAAGTGGTTTGTTGGAACAGATGATCGGCGCGACTTCTGTTTGATGACCTTGGCAGCAGAGGCAGGCGACGTTGAATTTGCTTTTACATTAACGTCCATTGACGAGCTTGCTGATCCGCGCCGCCGCTTTGCGCTCTCGCCTGACGAGATATCTAAAATCAATCCCAACTCTAAGACGGCTCCAGCGTTTCGAACTCAAAAGGATGCCAAGCTTACAGCAACCATTTACGATCGAGTTCCGGTGCTTGTACATGAAGAAAAGGGTCAAAAACCAGATGAACCCGGCAATCCCTGGGGTATCGAATATCGTCAAGGGTGGTTCAACATGACGGGCGACAGCGAGCTATTTCGGACCGCCAAACAGCTGAAGGCGGGAGGATGGGAGCGCCAAGGTACTGATTGGACATGGCCAGCCGGGGCATTTGCTCCAATTCCCGCGTTAGCTCTCGATGGTTCCCAAGATTTAGCTCATCTAGACCTTCACCCCGGAAGTGTACCTTTGGGGCGGGAACAATATATCCCACTTTACGAGGCCAAGATGTTTCACCATTTTGAACATCGCTTGGGCGACGGCCGGACATTAAAAGAGAGGCCAGTTAACTCTGGTTGGCCGCGCCCATCGGATGAAGAACTCGCAAACGAAAACTTTGACGTAACACCTTGGTATTGGGTTCCGCAGGGTGAGCTTCTTAGTCGAGTGCAAGCACGCTCATGGCACAAAGAGTGGTTGCTGGCATTCCGCGATGTGACCAAAGCGGGGAATGAACGGACCGCAATTTCGTCGTTCATTCCCTTGTCTGGCGTAGGCCATCCTGCGCCGATGATACTGTCGGATACTGACCCAAGAAAATTGGCCGCCCTTCAGTCAAATCTAGCGTCGCTGATATTTGATTTTGTCGCTCGGCAGAAAGTCGGCGGGTCTCACCTTACGTACGGATATCTCAACCAACTCCCCATGCTCCCACCGAGCGCCTACAGCGAAAACGATCTCGGCTTCATCGTGCCGCGAGTGCTGGAGCTCAGCTACACCTCTCATTCCATGGCCCCACTCGCGCGTGACCTGGGGTGTGAGGGCGAACCGTTCCGCTGGGATGAGGTCCGCCGCGCGCAGCTTCGCGCCGAGCTCGATGCTTGGTACGCCCTTGCCTACGGCCTCTCCCGCAACGAGCTGCGCTACGTCCTCGATCCCAAGGACGTGATGGGCGAAGACTACCCCAGCGAAACCTTCCGCGTCCTCCAAAAGAACGAGATCAAGAAATACGGCGAATACCGCACCCAGCGCCTCGTCCTCGCCGCCTATGACGCACTGGTGGCTGACGGTATGCACCCACGCACGGAGGGATATCGGTGAGCGCGCGACGCCTGCAAGTTTCGTTGAAGAAGGCGCCTGCCATGACCGTACGGCGCGTGGCGCTGGAGCATGAGCGGCTTGTCTATGTCATATGCGCAGACCGTAAGCTGCGCTACCAAGACGGCTATTCACATATCGCCTATATCGGAACGACAAAGAAGGGACTGGCACGGGTCGCCGGAAGCGCGGCCTACCGCGCAGAAGATGTCCTGTGGTCGCACGGAGTCCAGTCGTTCGACATCCGCCTCGTAACCTGTCGCGGGCGTAATGGTATTCGATCATGGTGTCGTCTCGAACGTGGTATGATAATCGCTTTTAGAGAGATGTTTGGTGAAATTCCCCTGTGCAACACCCAGGGTAGCGGCTTCGAAGAGCAGCGGGAATTTGTGACTTTCCGTCGGTCCCGTATCGATCAGATCATCCGCGACCTATCGGATCACGGTGCCAAATCCGAGCGTGCTCCGATTACTGACAGTATTTTACCGGAGGAAGGGGACGACGATTGAAAACCATTCGAGAGGGGGCCGCCGGAAAGGCAAGGATGCGGTTGGTCCAGACTGACAAGGAATTCGTCGCGCTGGCAATCGAAGGCGGCAAGACAATCGCGCAGATCAGCGGGCAGGATGCCGACGAAGTCTGGAACGCCCTGCAGATTCAATTGACCCGCGAGGGACCGAACTGGTTTGGTTATGCAGGAGCCCGCGCCCGGTTTCTTCACTGGTTTGCCGGCGGTTTCAACTCACCAGCCTATCTGGCAGAAGAGCGCGACTACAAGCTTCGCGCCAAGACCGAACTTGAAAAGACCACGCCTGTCGAAGAAGCGGCCAGCGGTTCCGGTCATGGCGAGGCTGTTTTGAGAGCCTACCGCGCAACCAATTTACTTTATCCAATTGAGAAGACGCGGATGCAGAGCCTGTTGCGAGGGGCTGATGGAGATGCCTTCATCCAGGCCGCTGCAGGCTTCGCACTTGGGGAGGGCAAACCTGCCCTGCGCGCAATGGAGACGTTACTAAGACCTCATGACAACGCAAAGTGGACTGTCGTCACCTATCTGGCATTCCTTTGGCGGCCTGAAGGCCATATTTTCCTTAAGCCCGAAGTGACGAAGGATTTTGCCGAGCGCGTGGACCACGGGTTGGCGCGATCCTATGCAGCTGACCTCGATTATGGGATATATGAGGACCTGCTCGCCATGGCTGGTTCGATCCGCCAATCGATGGCCGACCTTGAGCCTCGGGATATGATCGATATTCAAAGCGTGATCTGGGTGACCGGTGATTACCGCGAAGGCCGCGATGTGCCGCAGCCGTGACCGATACCAATGATCGCCTTGATAACTATCCCTTCGAGCTGCAATCGGAATTGCGCGACGCAGCCAATGAACACGGTTATCGGGTTGGGCCCGAGCAGGCAGCAGGCTGGTTATTCTTTCGTTCTGCATCTGCACCCGGCGAAATAGCGCTCGCGGCGACACAGGACGGCCTGGCCGGACCATTCTTCCTTTCTATTTCTCATCCGGGCGCTGCACGGGAATTGGCGGCAGAAGCTGCCAGCCCCTGCGCCAAGGGGCACGTAGCGGCCTTTGCTTTCGAGACGCGGGCAGCGCTCTTCGCTGCGGTGGGTGAGGTCTATCGCTTATCGATCAGCCTTCCGACGCTGCCGTTTGAGGATTTTGTCCGTGAGACTGCGCATCTCGGAGATACCGAGAGCGAGCAGATGCAGAAGGTTCGCATCGGGCAGGCGCGTTTTCGCGATGCCTTGATGAATTATTGGAATGGTACCTGTCCGCTGACAGGAATATCCAATCCGGAGTTGCTGCGCGCATCGCACATTATAGGCTGGGCCAAGTGTGACAGTGATCAGGAGCGGTTGAATGTCTATAACGGCCTCCTGTTGTCATCGCTGTGGGATGCTGCGTTCGACAGTGGACTGGTGACCTTCGATGATCATGGCCGTGCGGTGGCTTCTCCACTGCTGGACGACAAGGCGGCTGCCGAAATGGGTATTGGCACGGTTCCATCTCTGGCACTTACAGACGATCATCGATTCCGCCTTTCGTGGCACCGTATCAATTGTTGGCAAGGGTAGGCCCGCGTCGGTCCGGCTCGACATAGGTGATATGGAGGGCGACGAATCATTTGGTTACGGCGGTTAAATAGTCTCCCTACGAATTCTCCGTATCACTATCCACACATCCGCCAAGGTGTTGGAGCTATCTGTACCGATCATTCGACAGAACGGCCAAGTTCCTGAAGGCTGCGACTGCAGGTACCGCTTCGAGGTCAAGCTGTCCCGCGAGTTCGACGGAACGCGGCGTCCACAAATTGGCATGCAGACGCATCTCAAGATGCGGAACTGGTGTAGGATCCCAACTCAAGCGCTCGTGCACTAGCTTGCCATCGACAGACCAGGCGATTCGGTCCGCCTGCCAATCGATGGAATAGTTGTGGAAGTCCGCAGTAGTATCGAAATCCAGCTCGATACGGAAAGGGGAGCCGCGGTAGCCATAACCGATCGCCGCTCCATTATCACCGGGGTTGAAATAGACGTTCACGAGCATGGCGCAAGGGTCGCCACCCAGCAGCTCGATGTCGATCTCCTGTCGTGGCATTTCCCGGTGAAGGAAGAAGCCCGTGACCATTCCGGAACCTCGTGCAGCTCTAATCTCGGCTTCGAACCTGCCATGATTAAACAACCGGTTAGATGCGAACGCACCTGACCGATACGGCCTGTCGCCGGTCGGTTCGCCGGATAGGGTGAGCCTCGTGTCGCTTGAGCCATGTTCGACGCCCTCTTTGGTGAAAAACGCCAAGTTGCCGGGAAAGGTTTCCACCAGGTCGGTGAAATGCCGCCCGGCTGCATTCGACGTATCAAAGATGTTCCGCATGTGCGCCACCGAGGCGGGACGTGGCGAAACCGGCCGCGGCTGCCATCCGGTCGAAACGGGCATTACCCACGGAGATTGGTCGAACAACACTTCTGCATTCGTATCACCATCACCCGGCTGACTTTGAAGGGAGCGATCATTGCGGAACATGCGCCATTCGCGCGGCGAACCCACGGGATAGGCCTGCGGCGGTATTGAGACCCCCAACGCTCCGCAAAGCGAAGGCCATCGATCTACCGCATTGGTTGGTAGGATAGTTGTGCGCTCTTTAGGCAGCAGAGACGGCTCCATCGCGGACTGCCCGTCCGCCGAGCGTTCAACGATGAATCTGGCGCCCGTGCTTTGCGCCAAGCCATCCAGCGTAATCGCTGCAAGGGGAACATCGATCAAAGCATCGAACACCGAAAGCAAGGCGGACAATTCGTCAAGCCCGACCTCCGTTTCGTCGCCATCGAACACGCGCACCCGCAGACCGAGCATCGAGAGGGCCATCGGAATGCTCTCGCACCCTGCTCCGGCGGTCCAAGCAAGCACCGGATTCGCCATGGTATCAGCACGTGGTACCTGCCCGGCGCCGGCATCTACGATACCGGCACGCGCCAGATATGGCAGCACCGAATAGGCGTTCTGTGAAACGAAGTCCTCACGCTGCAGGATCGCTGGTGAGGCCAGTGCGAGGGCGCCAAGCTCAGGGAACCGGTAATTGATCCAAAGATCCACCGGACCGACCACGGGCATAGCTCTCAAAAGCATCGCGGCTCCCTTGCGTGACAAGACATAACCGGACAGGAACCACAATCCGCGCAAGGGAACAAACAAGGCCTTGCAATGATCCGTCCGATCGGCGGTTCCTCCAGCATCCCGGTAGGAAATATACAGTAGATGAGGTCCGTTCTGCGCCAAGCACCGCCTGCGCGCAGCTTGCCAGCCGCGATCGATGAGAGAGGCCGCGCCGCGGGTGAACCAGATGTCATCTTCACAAACGAGGACGTATTCGTCCTCACCCGAAGCTACGGCCTTCCACGCTTCGATGTGGGATCTGGCGACCGCGACCTCCTGACGGGTCATCCTAATCTGTTCGTCGGGTCCGAAGCAGGCTTCCAGTCTGGCGTCGGGCTGCACAAATAACTGGTCCTTCATTGTGTATACCGGATCCACGTCCGCCGTCGCTGCGACTTCGCGGCCGTCACGGGCGTCGATGGCAGCAAGCCTCCGCGTCACGGTATCGAGAGGTTCACCGTCGGAAGTGCGAAAGCGCCGGAGTTCGCGCATGACCCGCCGCCATCTAACGGTCTGACGGTCGAGATTGATGACCAAGATCGATCCGATGCCGGCGTCATCCTTTCTGAAGGCCTCCATCTTTCTAGCGGGCAGCATGACAGAAACAGCGCGCGCCATCCTGAAAACCATCGACCTGACCGACGTGGTGGCTTCGCGCAGGTTCATAGTGCTCCCATCATCCGCAAGGTGTCAGTTACCATCCATGTTCCGCCAGTTTCGGGCGTCGCCCCGATAGGAAAGGTCCCACTTCGTCCTGCCCGTGTCATCCCAACCCGTTATTAGATCGAAATCGAAAGGTGCACCGGCAACGAAAGCCTCGTGCGCATGCGCTGCCAACGCTTCGGTCAGGTTGCCTGGACCGGTCGTCGACTGGATTTCTGGGACCGCGTTATCACTCAGCAGTTTATCGGTCGCCTGCTGCAGAGCGCGCCGCAACACAGGGTGTCCGGCTGGCGCGGCTATCGGATTATTGTTGACGTAGAAGATGCGGTTGAGGGTATCAAGATCGGCATTCCAAATTTCGGACGTAGGTAGCATCCCGGTAGCGTCGACATCATAACAGAGCGGCTGAATTTTGAGCTTTCTATTAGTAAAAAGATGCCGCCAACCTTCGCTAATCAGGACGTCGTCCGCATCGACATAAAGACCGCCCTCGGCAAGAATGAAGCACATCCGGAAGAAATCACTTCGCATGGCGGGATGACGACATCGCTCGAACGCCGTACTCTCTCGAGGGCCAAATCGGCGATAAATGAAAGCCCCGGCAGCCGCATCATCGAAAAAGAGGCACTCGAACCCTTCAGCGCCGAGCCGATCCCAGCTCGAAAGACACGCGCGCACATCGTCAGGCAGATCCGCGGGATCGTGCCAATACTGTAACAGTCGCTTAGGGATGCTCTCGTTTCTGGTCGGCCCGAACTTGGCTCGATCATCCGCTCTCGATATTTGCATCAGAGTCAACTCACGGATGAAGTTCGAACGCAGTTCGTCGTCCTTCTCGAAGCCCTCGGGATATGTTTCGAGGATTACCGCGTCTCCCAATTCCTAGACAAAACCGATGCATCCCGGTTTGGCAACCGATGAGCGTGAATTGACAGTCGCTCCGCCACACTACAACCTGTGGAAATGCTGTAACGGTTCATGGCAGGCGCGACTTCCGCTTTAAGTCTTGCCGGTTCTTATGGTTGTAAGAATATAACATGAACAGATTGATTCCCCAAATGAAATCTGTAGGAGTCAAGTGATATCACAGGGGGTGACAAGTGCAGTTTTCAGACAAGGAGATCGGAAACCTCTCGATCGACAAGTTCATCTTTCATGTCGTCCACCACCGGACTGACGAGCCGATTTTGCTCGACGAGACGCCCATTGGTGATTTCGAGGATTTTTTCTTGGCGAGAGCCATGGAGACCTTGAAGGGCAATCGGTTCCTCTTTGCCGACGGATCGATCACAAGAACCTTGCTCAAACAGGTATTGGACGACGAAGAGGCATTTGTACCTGCGTCGAAGACACTGGCGCAGGCCTTTCACGCTGGAAGGGACAAACGGATCAAACCGGGTGTTATGATCCTGATGCAAATCACCACCGGAAAGCGAAAATTGCTCTCTCTTCTTAAATACGATCATGAGGAGGCAGTGACCTATGAAATAACCGACGATGCAAAAGCTATCCTCAAGTCGATCGCAAACTCATTCACTAAATCCCCGGAGGCACTGCAGAAATCGGCGTTGATCGAAATATTTGGCGACACCGAGAATATCGTGGTCATAGATAAGACCGTCAGGCACGAGATTACAGATTTCTTCCGAGGATTTCTGGCATGCAAGCGGTCCTATACCGATGAGCAGATGACGAAGGTTGTAGAGGACGTTGTTGTCGAAATCGCGAAAAGACATCAGGACGAACTGCCGAAGGAAATCACTCAAAACGTTCGCGACCGCTATTACGAAGCGGTTCAAAATCGCGAAAAATTTGATGCAAACGATTTTTTTGCCGAGTTTTTCGGCTCGCATGGCAGCGCCGATGTCCGCGCTAGCTTTGACAAAATCCTCGTTAAAAAGGGAATGCAGGGTGAGGTCTTCAAGTTCGACAAGGGCGCAGTGAAAGAGCGGCGGCCAAAGAAATACAGGACAGCGGAAGGCGTGAAGATCGAAATTCCGGAACAGGCTTCGGATACGTTCAAAACAGAAAGCACCGACGCCGTAACCGTCGTCACCATCACGACTCGCCGTTTGAGTAGCCTATGACCCTTGATGAGATGATCGAGCTCGGCGACTTGTTTCAGCGATTGGCTGGAACCGGCGACGCAACATTTAGCGAAACAGAGTCAATCTGCCGAGCCGACCAAGTTGCGGGGCTGTCTGAGGAAGACCTAAAACGGATTGTGCAATTGGCTTCGACCCTTTCCCGATCGAATTTGGGAAGCTTGGAAGTGTATGCAGAGATAAGCGGGAAGGTTGATGTCGACGCGAAGTTCCTGTCTGCCATCGAAGGTGAGTTGGTATCTATCCGTCTGATAAAAGAATCAGATCAAGACGCCGCGTATTTTCTTACGCAAGCTGGATTCGAAGCAGCGCTCACCCGCGATCAATTCATACTTGGCGCTAGAACAATATGGATTGCCGCCAAATTTCTGCCGTTTGTCACGCAGAAATGCATCTATGCGCCGTGGGGGACAGCGGTAAATGCAATCGACACAACAAACGTCTTTGATAGTCCACGACGGTTGGTCCGGGATCAAAGCCACCGATTGGTCCCGAGCGATGTGGGGCCGTGGTATCTCACCTCTGAGGGTGAAAACGAGTCCGTCACTTTCGCGTCCTGGAAAGAACAGGCTGCGAAGAATCTCGCTTTCTGCTTGCCGACCGAGATCCGGTCTCGAGACAACGGCAACCAAGTCGTCATGAAAGGCGCTCGATCAACCTTTGCGGATGTTGAAGTAGCGCCTTCCTTGGCGCCAATGTTCCAAGTGCTAACTGATACCGTGCGATGGGTCTACGACCAGCGGCGCGATACGGAGACAAAGTTTCATCTCCTTAACAATCATTTGGCGCTGTACTGGCGAGAAGGTGACACATGGCCTCGCGGTCTGGCCGAGGTGCTGCCAAATTCACTAGCGAGCGCGCGCGAGGCATTTGCATTTCATCTTCAAGAGGACAGCAAAGAGGCGATCAAGTCACTAGGGGACCTGCGCAAGGCGCTACAGGATGAGGTTTCTCGCACTCAAATTGCGACGCGCGATCTTCTGGGTGCCCTTTGGCGAGACACCGCCATTGCCGGCGCGGCATTTGCACTGCGCTCCGCAACGGCTAACGCGACAGTAGTAAACCTTATCGCCTTGAGTGCCGCGGCTCTTCTTTTTGCTAGCCTCACTACAACAGTGCTCTCAAATTGGCGGTTCGATATTCTCGCGAAAGGCGTCCGAGAGCAGTGGCGGAAACGCTTGTATGCGTTCATGTCAGTAGCACAATGGAACGAGCTCGTCGTGCGTCCGATCTCAGAAGCCCGATGGGTCTACCGGCTGTCGATCGGTCCTGTTTTTGTAGTTTATTCGGTTTTGATTCTCGCACTTTTGTGGATGCCCTATCCCGCTCAGATCGAAGCATTGTTTGAGCTTCTGAGGAAATGGGTAGGATCGAATTAGTTCATTTACCACACAGAATCTAGCGGTATCTAGACAAAGCTAAGAACTTAACCACCGGCGACCTTCGAGATGCTCTTGTAGCAAAGCACTCTCGAGTGTCATATTACTCGTAAACGAGCGTCCGCTCGCAGCACAGGACCAATTCAGCCCTTACAGTTGAAATTGGGCGCATTGCAGACCGACTGAAGTTGGGCCGGCAGCCGCCTGCCCGGCCCGCAACAAAAGCAATCGGAAAGCCGCCGCTCGAATGGAGTACCGTTTCGGTCGAATGATGGCCACGCGATCACGCCGCAGTGCAGACGGCGATATCCATATTCCGACAAAAGCCTGGACCACGCTCACAAGTCCATAACCAGCTTCTGTTATGAGCGTTTTTCGACTGGACTTGCCCTTCAAAGAGAGCATTGCTGTTCGTGCCGAACGGAACCAACGGTTCGGTCAGGTCGCAGCGATTCAAACAACTGCGGCCTTGGGTCAGTGGAAGCGCCGGATGGTTCGGCGCCAAACCGGAGACCCGAAATGACAAAATCTGCAAATATCAAACACACATCCGAACAACCGACCAAAGCCGACATCGTAGGTAAGCTTCTCAATTCGGCAAAAGGGGCATCGCTGGATGAAATTGTTAAGGCTACCGGCTGGCAGCCCCATAGCTGCCGCGCTTTCCTGACCGGCCTACGCAAAAAGGGTCACAACATCATCCGCGCAAAGCGCAAGGACGATACGACTTTTTATCGTATCGATAAGTCATCTGCGCCACCGCCCAAAGATGCCGCGGAGACGCCGGATGGCGGTGTGAAGCCGTCCCTACAACAGGACGCAGCCTGATGGCGAGGCGGACTATCTCAATAGCTGCACTGGAAACCATGCCGCCTGCTGACTTGCAAGCGGCATGGGATCGCCATTACGATGCGACTGCCCCGTCATTGTCACCAGATCTGTTGCGGCGAGGACTGGCGTATCGCCTGCAAGAGAAAAAACTGGGCAGGCTGGACCGGCGGACCGCTGCCTCCCTAGCAAGATATGATAGCGAGAATATCCCCACCATATCAATGATGTCTACCGGTCCCAAACTGAGCACAGGCACCAAGCTCATCCGGGACTGGCACGGTGTCGGTCACAGCGTGACCGTGCTAGATAACGGTTTTGAATATGATGGTAAACACTGGAAATCGCTTACTGCCATCGCACGTCATATTACTGGCACAAAATGGTCGGGACCTCGCTTCTTCGGCCTGACGGTCATCAGGGCGGCAGCAACATGACCACAGTGCCCAATCCTGTCCGCTGCGCCATTTACACCCGCAAATCCACCGAGGATGGTCTGGAACAGGAGTTTAACAGTCTGGATGCCCAGCGGGAGGCTTGTGAGGCATATATATTGAGCCAGCGTCACGAGGGCTGGAAACTGGTTCCAGGTGCCTATGATGACGGCGGCTATTCTGGCGGCACGATGGAACGCCCCGGCCTGAAAGCGTTGATGCTTGCAGTCGAGGACGGTCTTGTTGACGTGATCGTTGTCTACAAGGTTGATCGCCTAACCCGCAGCCTTGCCGACTTTGCCAAGATCGTCGAGATACTCGATGAACGAAAAGCGAGCTTTGTGTCGATCACGCAGGCGTTCAATACAACAACCAGTATGGGCAGGCTAACGCTCAATGTGTTGCTGTCCTTCGCACAGTTCGAACGCGAGGTGACGGGCGAGCGTATCCGCGACAAGATTGCCGCATCCAAGAAAAAGGGCATGTGGATGGGAGGGCCGGTGCCCCTTGGATATATTGTTGAGAATCGCAAACTGGTTGCAGAGCCGGAAGAGGCGGAGCGCGTTCGAACCATCATGCGCCGCTATCTTGCGAGCAAGTCGGCTCCCGCCTTGCTGGTTCAGCTCGAACGGGAAGATATTGTGACCAAAGTGCAGCTTCGCGCGAGCGGACCGCACAGAGGCGGTATCCCGTTCCGGCGAGGCAGCCTGTTCCATCTGCTCAAGAATCCCGTCTATCGCGGCAAGATCGTGCACAAGGGCCAAGTCTATGATGGCGAGCATCAGGCAATCGTCGATTCGGAGCTTTGGGAAGCGGTTCGAACCAAGCTGGCTAGTGCGGCCCCGCCCAGAAAAAGGTCAAGTAATGATCCACAGCAGGCACTGCTCAAGGGGCTACTATCCGACGAGCAGGGCAGGCCGATGGTTCCAACCTATGCCACCAAGGGCGTGCGCCGGTATCGTTATTATGAGACCCGCCGTGATCTCACGGGACCAGATAAAGCAGAATCCACCCGATATGCCATGGTGCATTTGGAAAGACATGTGGCTGAACATCTTGGCTTACTGCTTGGCGACCAGCATGCACTACGCCGTATCGCCGGCTTAACCGATGGCGCTTCGCTGCAGAAAATGTTCACGCAAGCTGGTTTGCACGGGAAAGATATGGCAACAGACTTGGGATCGGTCTTTCAAAAGCTGGTCCGCAAGATCAGCTTTGCGTCCGATCGGATGATCATTGAACTCGACCCAAATCAGTTTGGGATCGACGAACCACTCACCTCCAGTTGGCAATATGAAATACCGCGACCAGCAAAGAAGCCATTTCGGGAAGCCAAGTTATGGATCAACAGCAATAACGACGGACCCAAAAACATCGACCCAAAGTTGATCGGGCTTCTCGCTGACGCGATGTCAGCACGGAAATTGGTGCTCGCAACACCCGATGTACCGCTTCAAAAAATCGCACAGCGGGAGGGACGCTGCCGCAAGCAACTCACCCAGCTTGTCAAACTTAGCTGGATCAGCCCGCGCATTGTAGAAGCTATTGTCGAGGGATGTCAGCCATCCATGCTCAGTCGGAAGCGCTTGACGGAGATTGAACTACCCCTCGCCTGGAGTGATCAGGAACGGTTACTTGGGTTTGGCTCGCTCGCGAACTAACGTCCACATCATCGGATCCATTGTTACCCGTCCATTGAGGCGGGTTTTTTGATCGCGGAGACTTTGGGCAATTTCGACCGAGATCGTCCTGTTCAAAGCAGTTCTCCCACCACAATCGATAACGATCCATCCGCCGACACCGCCGCAAATGCGGGGCTATGGCGCAGACGCCTGAAATCTGTCGATTTTAGAAGACGTTCAAAGACTGTTTGGTGCGGTCGAGAAGACTCGAACTTCCACGGGGTATTAACCCCACA
>TARA_R110001599_G_C12277242_1_pt1 | contig 43090 bp, 70 predicted proteins | sample TARA_R110001599 | Tara Oceans TARA_R110001599 (sample SAMEA4398360) | marine metagenome | biome: Polar Biome; feature: [MES] marine water layer (ENVO:01000295) within the mesopelagic zone...; material: water (ENVO:00002006), including particulate matter (ENVO:01000060) such as...... | reverse complement strand
GCGCAAAAACCGCGCCTCCGAGCTTTATGTTATATGTACTTACTTCCATTTAACATCGTAGTTGCCAATACTACTAGCAAGCGACCTAATTGATGGGTAATAAGCTTCACCATTAAAAATAAAAAACACACCTGCGCTATTCATAACTAGCATATCTTTACCGCTTGGCTTGTATCTAGTTCCTGCCTTTTCTTTGTCTTCGTGGTACTCGCTGCAATATATTTCAAACTTCTTTTTCATAATACATCTTCGCTGCACGTCCTTGTGCTTTGTTTAGTTAAAAAGCTAGCTTATCGTCTTGCGGGTAATTTGGTGCTTGTTGTGGGGCTTCTTGCTGTTGAAATCCACCTTGCTGCTGAGTAAATCCATTCGCGTCTCTTGGTGCTTGTTGTTGCTGCGCTGAAAATCCACCTTGCTGCTGTGCTGGTGCTGGTTGCTGATTATTAAATCCACCTTGTGTCGGAGCTTGTTGCTGAAAACCTGTGTTAGCCTGTTGCGGTGCGGCTTGTTGATTATGAACGAAACCTAGTTTAGCATCTTGTATCATCAATTTAGGCTTATATTGCTTGTCTGCATCATCAACGATTATGCCAGTGCCGCTAACTTCAATAATTGCGTGCTCAACTAATGCACTACGATAAAATTCAATTTGTGCATCTTTAGCAAATAAGGCTGCATCGTAATTAGTCCAAACATTTTGCTTTATTTTGAAATCGTAATTCTTTTCACCTAGCGATACAAAAAAAGTAACTCCGTTTTGTCCTGCATGCTCTCTTGCTGCTTGATTTAATTTCGCTGTAATACTATGGGACATTTTCTTTATTCCTTACCTTTAGTTAATAGTTATTTAGTTAATCGTGCGTGAATTTCTTTTACTAACAATACATCATCTTGACAATATTTAATTACTTTTAGTGGCTTAGTTTGCCATGTATCATAAACTTTTGAACCGTCCATGCCTTCTGTTTTGCCTTTAATTCCTAATAGCTTGCATAAGTTATCTGCGCCTATTCTTCCACCAAACCCAGACCATGCAACCATGGTATCAAAGCAGTGCTGCCCATGCCTTGCATCAACCCATCTAACACCCTTACAGCAAGATACATCGTTAATTACTGATCGCTTCCAGATAAACGGTAAATCAAACTTAGCTATGTTATGCCCTACAAAATTAGGCTTGCGTATTTCTGTGTTATTCGCTGTGCATAAGCTAGTTATATAATTATGAAACCCTTCTAACATCTCAGCTTCGTTAATTATATCGTTAGTTTTAAATGCAGCATTTTGATAACCGTGATCACTATGCCAGCCAATCACTATACAGGCTATTGGTGCAACATCAGGATTAAAGCTAGTTTTCTCCCAAGTAGTATTTGCTACACTTTCACTTTTAACGCTTGCTAGTTCTTTCTCCCAACGTGAGATCATGTCATCTTTACTTGTGAATTTAATTTCTTTTTCATCAGTTAAACCTAAATCAATTGCAGCTTGGCTTTTTGTTAAAGTTGACGGAGCTTTAAAGTTAGATTTTACATCTTCTAATATTTGTAATCTGTGCTGCTCTGGACTGCGTAACGTTTCCACATCAATAAAAATATCCATTACAGTAGTCCTTTTATGTATTCGCGATACTTACTATCTTGTATATCGTCTAATGTTGTTTGATTTGATTTTATAGCATTAACCCATGATAAATCATCAGTACTTGGTTTTTTGCTTTTACTTGCTGCGTTACCGTCATCATCTTCGCTTGGAATACCTGCAATAGCCTGTAAACCATATCTTCGGCAATATGTGATAGCTGAGCCTGCCCCTTGAGCATCTTGCTTAGTCACGTTAACAGTAAAACTGTTACTCAGCCACTCACCGCTTGAGTGCATTAGTATAGTTTCAACGCCTATACGTCCATTTTCTTCAATAGGAAATTGCACGTAACTCAAGCCATTAATAAAAAAAGGCTCTTTCACTGCCTCAACTACTGCACCTAAATCAGCATACTTTGACTTGAAAAATAGGTTGTTAGCGCCCTTATGAGCGCCTCCCATTTCTGACTGTGCTTTATTCATAGCAATAGCTAAGTTTTTAATTGATTCTGACTTATTCACAATTCACCGCCTTAAATAGCTCATCATCTCTAGCACTTAGCATTTCACAAAGCGCATACTCGCAAGACTCGCAATAGCCTTCATCACTAACTTCAGCACCTTCAAAATTACCTTTGCAACCTTCGCAAGTCACAACCCAATCTGTAGCGCTCATAACTTCACCTCGACAACTTCAGCACTTAAGAATGAATCACTAAGCGCCTCATATTGTTCACGCGGTGATAATACAGCGCCTTTTCTATCTGTTAAATACTCTTCTATCACTTCATCCTTAAAGTAATCTAGTAGGCTTTCAGGATCTAATTGCTCGACCATTTGGCGCATTAATCCGCTGCAATCTACATCATCAAGTATCAACTTAACTATTGCTGTACTGCCCAACCATATTGGAGATATATTATCTATATGGTCGCAAATTACTTCCAGTGTACCTATATTCATTTTAGTTCTCCCAAACTATTAAATGTTAGTCTGTATAGTGAAATGAGCCAGCACCATATTGAGTGCACCGTATAGGATATTAAGCAGCTTACTAACTCACTTCACTTATACAGACTATAAAATCAGGTTTACTTATGTATTTTATATAGCGGTTGTATAGAAACCTGAAAATCATCTTCCCGCTTGCACCAGAAAACCCCAATTAAGGGGCTTGTGGTTTATATCTTTTGTCGAGTTGTATCTCGCTACGTTAGTCCATGATGTTTATCTCCGATTGTTTAAAAGTATAAATCTGTTCAACGAGGTTAATATTACACTAACTAAATTATATCGCAAGTATTAATTTGCATTCTGTGCCATTTAATTATATATTAATCACACAAACCAATAATTAACTCACACAAGAAGGCACTACAATGGATTTTGCAACAACACTAAAGAAAGCAATGATTGATATGAATATTGACTCAGCAAAGGCGCTAAGCGATAAAACTGGCGTTAGTAGCTACATTACTAGACGCTTACTAAAGAATGATGGTACATGTTGTTTAAATGACCTTAAAACTACGGCCGATTATCTTGGCGTTAAAATCACTTACACTAGTAAAGGGGAATAAAATGGAAATTCAATATAGCGTGGAGTTTAACGCTGTTAAATTCACAAATTACAAACAGGGCGCACCTAAAGAATTATTAAAAAAGGTTGGCAGATGGCAAAAAGCAGGGGCTTATGGTGGCTGGGATAATATTGATTATGTACCGCAGATAATAACAACAAATAAACCCATGTATGAGTGCGCTCCTGATATGTATCATAAGCTAAAAGAGATGTCAGAATTGCTAACAATGTTAGACCCTTTAACTCATGCCAATATCGAGCTTGATTGCCAAGTTTACGAAATAGAGCAGTTATTAACTAAAGCACGTGGAGAGTAAAAATGACAATTAACGGTATACACCCTTCAGAATTAGTTGAACATCGTTTACGCCAGGAAAGAGCTGACAGAAATAAACGAGTTAGCGACCTGAAAAATAACACTGAAAAATTAACTTTTGCTAACGCTTTATCTGATAAGCAGCAAGGTGAAATTGCACAGAAAAACAGAGCGCGAATTGATGCGTTAGAAATGAAACGACTATTAACAGCTGATGATGTCAGCGAGTTAACGCAAATGATAAAGGATTTATAATGACCAATATACCACTAGACGCTGAATACTATTATCAGCACACGTACTATAAATTCGGTGAGCATTACGCGCTATATTTTGCTAATGGCTCATGGAGACAATCAGCAAGTGTTACAAATGAAGATTTAGTCTTACATGCAACTAAGATAGGAGTTTAATTATGAGTGTACACCAAATAGAGCAATATTATATCCACGTAGATTTAACGGATTGCAGTGACCAGAAGAGGGAGGAAATAAAAGAACTGTTATTATCTAATGATATTTTTGATGCAGAATTTACAGATACCGATTTAACTGTTGATGATTTTGATAGCGGTGCAGGCGCTGACTCGATAGATGATATGATTACAAACATACTGCGATAAACAAACCACTACACAATAAAAAGCCCTATCATTTAATAGGGCTTTTTTCGTTCGGGAGATATAAAGAGAGAGGCTTTATTTGCTAATCATATCATAACCACTTTTCAGTCGCAATATCGTAAACATGTACTTTTCCTCCTGTATAAACATCTCTAGTCATAGCATACTCTACAGCCTCTTTTGCGGTCTTACCAAAATCAAGCGCTGATAGTGCAAATCTACCACCGGATCCGATACCCTCACTCATTTCCAACTCTTGGATTTTATAAACATCGTTATTGTCTACAGCAACTATATAGGCTAACCCTTGCTTTATTTGTATGGATGTACAGTCTGAGTTTTCAGGGGACTTAGTATTGTGATTGGCACTTTCTGCAAATATCCTACCATCAGATGCTGAACCCGCAAAAAACCAAATAGAGTCATTAATTGTTAAAAACTTTTTAACATCGTCTGACGCAATCATGTTTCCACACACCTCTCTACTGTCACATGCTATTTGTTTATTTTTGTGATCGTAAATTATTGTTGTCATTCTATTCACCTTATTGTTTAGCGCACCCGTTAAGATGCGCCTGTTGGTTTATGCTTCTAAATAATCAGTTGCTTTAATATTAAACTCACCGTGTAAACTGTTAATTATGAGGTTTAATTCTCCGGCCATTAGCGTAAAGTCAGCGATTAACTTGCCTTGTACATCGTCGCTACCATAATCATCGTTTTGCTCTGCGATAACATCAGCAAATTTAATGCGCTTAATTGACAAGTCGTCGTGTAGCATGAATGAGATTGAGTCGTCGTAATCTAATGCTAACTTAGTGGCGTACTTTCCTGACTGTAAATGCGCCATAACTTCAGGGCTATTTAAGTCCTGGTCTTTAACTTTTGCTACAGCACCGTTATCACCTAGCGCTTGAAATTCAGCATCTTCACCAAAAGCAAAGTTGTTAGTAATAAATACTTGCTGCCTCGCTAAGTTACCATTAAGCCAATCCGTCATAACTTCACTAGGGTCAACTTCAGGGCTAACACTAGTCACTGGCAACGTACCTAAAGTTTTACGCAATAAAGCCAGGAAGTCCTCAGCTTTGCCACGGCTAGCAGAATCAATCACTATAATATTTTCTTTAGCGTTAATGTATCCGTAAGTGTCAGTTATGCGGTTAAATGCGCGCGGTAGTAACTCAAAAATAACATCTTCTTTGAATTGCTCGCGTTCTTTTTTAGTCGCGCTTCTGCCTTGCTCAGCTTCTAATTGCTCAACTCGCTCGGCTACCATTTCTTTGATAACTGGCGCAGGAAGTATTTTTTCCTCTTTGCGTGCACAGATTAAAATATTACCGTTTGATTCGGTGGTTAAATCGCTACCTTTGCCTAGTGAGCTAGTCCAACCGTAATGACTCATTTCAGTAGAACCTAGTGGCGTAAAACTATGCTCGTGCATTGCTGCGTTGAGCTCTAGTTCAGATGTGTTGAATGATTGTGTAAATGCGAAAATGTATGCGTTTTTAAAAAACATGTTATATCTCTCTTTGTTTGTTGTTTGGTTTATTGTTTAAATCCATTAGCGATATTGATGCCTTCGACGATATCAGACCGTAAGCCATCACCACCATATAAATCGAAATCTTCACAGGCAGGATTCACCAACCTAACACCATAACCGTTTTTCTCTATTGTGATTACCACCCCCCAGCCGACAGGAAGGTGCTCGGCAGCTAACTCAATACAGTCATCAATTATTAATGTTGTATTTAATATTTCTTTAGTCATCTCTCTATTCCTTATGTGTTGTTAAAATTAAACAATGCGCTTATCTATGTGCATTCATTTTCTAAATCTTTCCACCCAATGCCATTGTCAATCATACTTTTTAAGCTCGCTATTTGAGTTTTATCATTTTTCATTTCCTGTAAAATATTATCAATGTCCGACTTATTATAAAATACGGCCATAACTCGTCCAGTATCGCTGCAGCATAGATGATGTTTGCTAGTTATGGTGTGACTAGTTGTAATATCTGATTCTTCTATGAATAAATCATTCATTATATAAACCCTCTCTTGTTGTTTGTTATTAACTTGCTTTATTTTTGACAATACTATCATTTAGACCCCTAAAAGCCCGATAGGTACTACTTTAGGTTTCTTATTATCAATCTCATTATCATTCAATCTTATCAAAACACTTATCAGGAACACTTTTTACAAGGTGTGATACTTGGATATAAAATCGTACGCTTAAATTTCCTGTTTATTGCAAACCCTTAATGACGTAGGTTTACAAGCATCGGGTCTTAATCCACTTACCAGCATTATAAATAATGAGCCTCTAGTAAACTTCGCCTATTTCACTTTCGTTAATAAGCTGATGCTGTTTTGATAATCTTTTAACTTTTGCTTATTTTTAGGCTTAGCTAGCACTTAGGTTTTTTACGATAACCGATAGAATTCGGCAGATATGAGCTATTTGATAGGTAATAAAAAAAGGATACTTGGAACATGTAACCCCGTTTGGCGGAGGGTGTAATCTGACAGAATGACCCATCGAAATTACATGTTCTAAATACCCTTTGCCAGATTTACTTTTCAAACAGCCGCCAAGCTGCAATACTTATTTTACACTAACCTCCTTTATTTTCAAGTTTAATGTTAACAATAACCACAAAGCAAACCCTTTCTAGCTCTGCGCCTTAAGCATGATTGACACCACTCCTTATCATTAACCCTTTTTTCTAATTCTGCACTGGTTAGTTTAACGTTAAGGTTTTGAGGTCTTGAAGTTATCTTGTTTAATTTCGGTTTTAGCTCCTTTATTAGTTTAAATTCTTTTTGGAGCATATCATTTGAATTATCGAATTTATGAATAACTTTAAAATTTAAATCCTTACCGTTAGACTTATGCCATCTAAATCTGTTTTTAGGAAGTTGCACTGTGGTTCCTATGTAAACAATTTCTCCAGAGGTTTTGTGCATCCCTTTATATACACTATAAACCTTATTTTCTTTAACTGTGTCGTTATCCATAAAGCTATCAAGATTATTTTTTACTTCCGGCTTTTTACCTTCTTTATTTTTCTTGTAAAATTTTTGATACTGCAAAAGCTTGTGTTCGCCTTTTTTTGTTATTTTGTAATATTTATCACCACCACAAACCCTAACCAACTCAAGAAACCCAAGCGACAAGAGATTGATGGCAATGTTGTAGCAATCTGTTTTTCTTAACTCTTCTTTGCGTCTTACCTCAAATTCACCTTTTGACTTGGCCCAATAAAGAACCTTTTCATTATTAAATATCATCCTCTAAATCCTTATTCGTTGTTGATGAAATTAATATTAACACAATAGATTGACAATGCAACAATAATAGTACAAAATGGTGACAATAAATAATATCAATAAGGAAAACAAGCAAATGGCTAGAGTATCAAGATTAACAGGTGACATAACATTAGAAGCGCACAATATGCTTAGAAGCTATTGTAAGAAGCATGAACGTTCAAAAGGTTTCTTGCTAGAGAAGATGATTCGCAAGTTTTGTAGTGAAGAAGTGGTCGTTGCTACTCCGTCAACTGCGGCAAATATTACAACGGTTGAAAAAAAGCCAGTTAAGCGTTTTGCGCCTCCTACTGTTGAGCAAGTATTTGAATACTGTAATGAGCGATGCAATAGTGTGGATGCTCAAAACTTTGTTGATCACTATACTGCTAATGGATGGATGCGCGGCAAGGTTAAAGTTAAAGACTGGAAAGCTTGTGTGCGTACTTGGGAGAATAAAGATAAGCCACAAAGCAAGACTACTGAAAGCTTAGGGGGGCAATGGTAATGCAAGACTCAGACAAAGCAAATTTCGAATCACTACTTCGGGGGATAGCTGACGTATTTAGCACAACAAAAACAATTGTAGTTAACCGCCCTATGCTACAAGTTTATTTTATGACGCTTAATAGATTTAGTTATGAGCAAGTAGAGTGGGCTATAGGTGAGCATTTAATAGATTCTGTTGATGGCAAGTTTTTTCCTAAGCCTGCAAATATAATCAAGCACTTGGAGAAGAATGTTACAGCAGTAGAGGATAAATCACTGTTAGCATGGAATCAGATTATTAGAGAAATGCGAAGAGTTGGCGCTTACGGCTCACTAAAGCTAGACGATAAACAAGCACTAGCTGCAATTAAAGCTGTAAAGACTTGGAAAGACTTGTGTGCAACGCCAGAGAAAGACCTTACATGGGTTAAAAAAGAATTCATAGCAAACTATAAGACTTATGAGAATACACCGCTTGAATTGCTCCCTAGTAGCTTACCTGGACTTGAAGAATTACATGATCATAAAAATGCTGACAAAGATTCTTATGCCAAAATCACTGACGGAATTAACAAGTTTCGTTTAGACAATAAACAACAATAGGAGATATAAGAATGAGCGATATAACAATGTGCAAAAATTGGGATTGCCCTTATCAAGATAATTGCTGGCGTTTACTGGCCCCACCCAACTTAACTAACCAAGCATATCAAGATTTTAAATTTGATTACGAGGCTTTCGAGACTAACAATCCAGATGGTAGTGGTTGTGATTTTTATATCGATATGGATGCTAAATTTAACAGCAACAAAAAGGAATTAACATGAACAACGCAGCACAGATAAAATCAGACACTTTAAATATTATACTATGTAATCGTATACATGAGCGATTAAACATCAAAGATAGAGCGCTTAAAATTGCGAGAGCGTGCAGATTTACGCAAGCAAGAACCAAGGATGCGCTTTTGTATTCGCTTTGTGGTGATATTATTAAACTAACAAACGGTAAGCAGTATTTGAAAGTAATCGGCAAGACTGACAAAGCAGAAGCTAAATATAACGAGGTGTATAAATAATGAGCCACTATCACCCGGATGATTTTGAACACTTAAAGGATAATAAAATGAATACAGAAAATAAAAAGTATAAACCTATTTTAATGTTAGGCGATTGCCTTGAGCGAATAAAAGAAATAGAAAGTGGTAGTGTTGATATGATATTGACCGACCCGCCTTATGAGTTATCAAAAAGCAAAGGTGGTGGCATGATGGGTAAAGGAGGAAGAAAGTTCATGCAGGAAGTAAAAGCACAAGGGATGATCGATGGAATAGATACCGAATCATTTCTAAATGCTTGTTTATCTTTGTTTGATCACAAGCAGAAATTTTGCTCGGTGATCACTTGCTCAACAAAACAAATTATTAAATATATAACATGGGCAGAAAATAACGGCTTTCAATATGGATTAGGTGTATGGCACAAGTCAAACCCTGCACCACTATGTAATTATAAATATTTGAATGATGTTGAATACTGGATTTACATAAAAGGGAATAAGTCCAAAATACTTGGTGATTATCATAGTAAAAGTATGGTGTATAAATCTCAAATAAACAAAAAAGATAAAGCTCTTTACGGCCACGCTACATGTAAGCCTGTTGAGTTAATGGAAAAGTTTATAGGGAATCACTCAACTGAAGATCAAACAATATTTGATCCATTTATGGGTAGCGGCAGCACAGGCGTAGCAGCAAAAAATCTAAACCGTAGCTTTATAGGCATTGAAATGGACGAGGGTTATTTTAACATTGCAAAAGATAGAATTAATGAAGCATGAAACACAAGCACAATACTACCAGCGCAAATATGAAGAGACGCATGATAGCGCTTATTTGAAAATGTTAGAGAATTTAAGGGAGCGCGGCTAGATAGTTAGCCGCTAAGGTTTATTTTTCAACTTTAAAGGCTTGTGATTTGAAATACCATCGCAAGCCGAAAGATGCTGCTATAATTCCAAACATCCCAAATTGATACCAGTATGGCAAGCCGCTAACGAAGTCAATCCAGTCTTGCGCTCTAACAGGGTCCCACCATGCCATTATTAACGGTGCAAACCACACTAGCGTTATAAACTCATCTTTCCATGAGTACTGCGCTTGCTTTTGAGCCTCTAGGTCCCAATCCTGTTCGCCTGTTAAAGATTTCATGTGATAAGCTGCTTCCGCTTCATTCTTTGATTTCTTTAAGTCAACCCAACTAGTAAATATTTTACCGATGCTACTTGCTATTAATCCCCACATAATCATCACCTCATTATTTTTAGTATTTTAACATAATTTAGATTTAATTGAATTAAACATGATAATTGTGTTTGACACTTCATAATAAGAGGTGTAATATTAACTTATCAACCAAGGGATTTTATGAAAATAGTAACTATTAGTAACGGCGAGTTAATGACAACATCAAAAATAATTAGTGATGTTTTTGGCAAAGCTCATAGAGATGTTATTAGAGCTATAAACCAATTAGATTGTAGCGATGGATTTAGAGCGCGCAATTTTGCGCAATCATCTTACACATCACCGCAGCAAAAGGTCTTAAAGTGCTTTGATATTACTCGTGATGGATTTTCATTTTTATGCATGGGCTTTACTGGTAAAAAAGCTGCTGAATGGAAAGAAAATTATATTAATGCATTTAACCAGATGGAAAAGGGTTTATTAAATGTTGATGCTGAAATGACCAGGCTTGAAGCTAACGGCAAAGAGCTTAAAAAACTTGGTAGTGAGTGGAGCGCATTCGGGCACATGGTAAATAAGGAAAAGAAAAAGCATGAGCAATCAGTTAAAAGCTTGATTGATAAAGTTCAAGGAAAATTGGATTTCGATGGAGGCAATGAAAAATGAAAGCACTAATAAATGACATTAAAGAGCTACCAAGCTTTTACAAAGCACTGGCGGTTTTACTTGCTGCTATATCGTATATTCTCGTACCGCCTGTGCTTAACGATTTAGGTTATTTTCAGGCGTTTGCTGATTGGGTCCCTATTGCGTTAGGTGGGTTTTTAAGTGCGCTGGTATTGGGTTGTTTGATTGGTAAGTGGACTGATGAGAGTGAATAGCGGTAACTATTGGAGATAGAGAAATGAAGCGAGAATTTTGCGCAAGTGACGGTGTGGCAACTAGAGGGTTTAAAGTACTACACAATAGAATTGAAGATATGGAACAAGAAATCACGGAACTTAAAAAAGATAAGGTTCGCATTGATTGGCTGTCTGACGTTAAAAATAACATAGGAAATGTGCAACTGCCTACCGAATGTGTTTTGAATAACATTCACAGCTTGAGAGGCGCTATTGATGAAGCTATGACGATAACCTCTTAACCTTTTAAATAAGGTGCCGCGCTGTATGCGGTCAGATTGATTTTGTTGTTAGTTTTGCTGATGACACTTAACGATAAGCGAGAAAGAATATGAATGAATTAATACAAAAATGGCTTAACGCGAAAGAAGTTACACGAAAAGCGTATAAAGCTGAAAATAAAGCTTTAGATGAAGCAGAAAAAGCGAAGCTACCTGAAAGATTAATAAAAGCACAAGCTAAAGATATTGTTGAAGGCAGTATCATTTGGTATCCAGAATGGTATAAAGAAGATAAAGGTTGTTGCATGTGGAAGGCTATAGAAGAGGTGCTACATCCAAATAGTGATTGGAAAGCTTACTGCGCTCAAGATGGTTGTAGGTATGGACTTGATGGTGCATTTGTTGAAGCAAGCTAACACTATAATTAAATGGAAATAATCCGTCTTTCTACATGGAAAGGCGGGCTTTAAAGTAAAGGAGAATAATATGTATAACTATTTCAGCAAAGAAGGTCGAAAACTCACTAAAGATTATTCAAACAAGATAGATAGCGAAAGCAAATGTCTTGAGCGAAAAAACGAGCGTGTAACAATTGAAACTAGAAAAACTTATATTGTTGCATGTGTGATTATATGTGCGTGTTTAGTTTATTTAAAATGGGGCGTTTAATGCTTGAATCACTAAGAAAAATAGGCATGTTAAAAATGCCAAAAGCCAAACCGATATCTAATAAAGATAAAGTTAGTGTATCAGCAAGAAAAGAGGCTGTTAGACTACTTAAATCTGGTATGAATAGTAAAGATGTATCAGCTGCAACAGGCATTACAGGCTCAACTGTTCGCGGATATAAGTGTAAGTTGAAATAATATGAAAGATAAAGCGTTAACATTAACAAATGCGAGAGAGCTATTTAAGCAAGTTATGGGTTTGCTGGCGCTTAATCCTAGTAAGAAATACAGGCTATCGATTGTTGAATGGCGTAAACGGTCATTGAGTGCAAGTAACCTTCAGCACGTTTGGTACGCAGAGATAGCAAGCCACAAAAAAGATACAACAGCATTAGATGTTAAAAACTTTTGCAAAGATGCTTTTGGATTGCCTATATTATTGAATAGCAAGATTCATGGCGATAAGATGGAATTTCTATTGCATAAGCTTGATTACTATAGGTACGACCACGAAAACAGATTAAAGCTAATTCAGTGCTTACAGGTTACTAGTTTGTTCAATACCGAGGAGTCTAATATTTACATGGATCAACTGGAGTTTTATTTTAATGAAAACGGGATAGGCATAAAGTACCCTGAATCATCGCGGTAACATCCTTGTTTACCGTGAGTGAATCCAAGGAATATATGGATAATATCGTTTTTTACTTTTCAGATAAAGATATTGATATTAGTTATAAAAACTAGCGCAACCCTAATTTATAGAGTTGCGCTATAGCCTATTAAGGCGCTATTTCAGCGTTAGCTATATATTCACTTATTCTTGCTGAGCTTGCTACTTCTGTAGCTGTACCTATGAGTGTAAAGCCGTAAGCATCACGACTAAAAATAGAGTCACCACTAATAAATGTTGCACTATATGTTACTGTTGGCAAGTCACTCCATTTAGCGTTTTTAAATTCAAAATTTCCTATAGTTGTTGTTGCGTGTGTTGACGTGCCAGAAGAGGATAAAAACTGGTTTCTGGTTCTTTTTTCATAATACTCATGAACCTTTTTCTCTTCATCTCTATATGACATAGTATTGTAAGCTGTTGCTTGCGAGCCATACTCTACCTTTATGTTGCCAATATCAAAAGTTCCTGAGAATGGAAGTATACCACCCGTCCTATCATTAAAGTCATCACCAGCATCTAACCAGAAATATATATACATGTGGTCTTGTGTGTCATCAATAACATCTGAATTACTTATCGCTGGCACAGTAAATGTTTGCTCGACTTTCTGCCATGTATTAGCTTGTAAAGTAACTCTGTTTATTAGTGTTTTTCTGTCTGCTGTGCCTGCATCTGCAAAACTTAATCCGCACTCGCCTGATAAAGAGGTCGTCACGTTAGACTTAACCCAATAACTAATAGTTAGCTCTTGACCTGTATACTTAACAAGCCTTGAGTATCTTTGTGATAATAGGCTAAATGAATTGCTAGCGCCCCCTGTAAAGGTTGTTACTCGTAAGTAAGTTGACTGATTCAGCAACGGCTCGTATGTTGTGACTTGTGCTGCGTTACTTGTTGAACCTCCCCCGTGTTGCATATACCAACCGTCAGAAATATAGTCATTACCTGCGTTTCCAGTCCAGCTAGTGCCGTTTTGCGTAAACTGAAAGTTGCTATTCCTTACGATGTTATCAACACCGTTTCGATTCAACTCTGCCTGTTCAGTTAGTATTGTTCCGCCTGCATTAATACCGTCATGAACAGCAACACCCACTAACGGTATGCTTACCAACTCACCTTTAAATCCTGTGTAGTTAGAATTACCTTCTAACGATTTTGTTAATGAAATAAGTCTCATTAGTTTAATCCCTCTCTAAAAATTACGCACCAGTTATAAAGTGGCGCTCCGTCATATAATGAAACTACTGTGTCACTATCTCGCAAATTACCTCTATCGCCCAAGCCTGAAACTTGATTAGATGAGCCTCCTGCACCGTTATGGTAAGCGTAAGCAATAACAGCATTTAAGCCAGCAGCACCGGACAAAGTTATAGTTACTTGCGCTACACCTGTTATTGTTACACCTGTAATTGTTCTTGCTGAGTCATCAGTATAACTAAATCCGCTATCTGCAATTGATTGTACTAACGTAGTGTCAAATACTAAGCTGCCAACGTTACCAGTAAAATCAATAACTATATTACTAGCGCCTAATGTAAACGCACCAGGTCTTAATGGCTCATATGTAGGACCAGCAGTAAGTGCTTTAGCGAAATACTCGCCTAGCGTTCTTTGTGCTGCGTTTGTAATGTGTGCATGGTCAGCGTAGGGTAAGTGGTACTTACTACAAACTAAGTTTATTTTTGTATTATTTACATGCGCTGACAACTGAGCTAACGGGGTGGGAAAGGTTACCTCTGTAATACCGCCATTAAAACCATAACCACCGCCTGAAGCAGTCTGTGATATATACATAACTACATTTTCAACTTGTCCCGTCTCTGCTTTTATGTCTGTGTCAAAATCCAATTGCCATTCAACTAGATTAGCTTCATACGTCAAGTTGTTGTTCAGCCCATCTTGTTCACCATGAATATTAGTTACACCTAGATACTCAATGGAACCATAATTTAATTTGGCATTGCCTACTTGCTGAATGACCTTTTCATATACACCCGTGGCACCGCCTTTTTTTAACTCGGAATAAGCCTTGCCGCCCCACGCTTGACCGCTAAATAATATAGTGTCCTCGTTACCTGTGGCTAAAGTCCTTGTTAAGCTGTGACCGATAGTAACCCGTGATGGCTCAACCAAGTCAACTGCCACATTGCCGTTTGAATTACTTGAATAAGCTACAGGCTGAGGGCTTAGCATTAATGCGCGCTCTGGAAACGCTGCTGATGAAACTCCACTAACAGAGTCGCCACCAACACCGCCCTCAGCAAGAGACTGCCCTGTGTGAGCTATACCAAAAACAGTATTTGAAATTGGGGTATAGTCGGACTCTAACCTAAACGGTTTGCCAAAGTTAACATCAAATACTTCATAGCCTTTCGCATTATCCATTCCATACTTTTCTAGTAACTTGTAACTCTTAGTTGGTAGTGCTGTTGACTGTATAAAATCAACACCGTCAGGAGTTCCGTTTGATGTTTCGACTAATTCAAACGCGCCTCTATCTTTAGTTATAACTGTCTTTTTTAGTGGAAAAGTCAACCCGCTAGCAACCATTAACGCTACAGTATCAAACACATAAGGGAGTGATAGGTTATTGATCATTGCACTAGGCAGTGTATCCACTGTGACACCTACGTCAACAGGTACAGCTTGAGACTCGTAAACAGCATTGTACTGCGCAGCTTCGGCGTAAAACGTAAACTGTCCGCTGCTATCTGCTTTAGCGCCAATTTGTGTGATTGGCACTAACCCATCTTGATCACTATAAATTATAGATAGAGACCCGCTTGTGCCGTTAGCTAGTCGCTCTCTAATCTCAATAGGAGCATCAGGAACAACGTTGTAAGGGTTGTCCTGCTTTGTGTAAACCGTTATCGTGTAAGGTGATAGCATTATGATCTTCTTCCTTTTATATTGATCGGATTATTACCCGAAGTAATAACGACATTATTGCCGTTTGAAACTATTGCAAAGCCTGTAAAACCACCCGATATTCCATTATTTGACTTTCCACTTTCGCCAAACTTTCCACCGTAATTGTTACCCAATATCCCATTTGAGCCTAAGTTTCCATCTGGACCATTAATGCCCGCATCAACTATTCCGCTCCCGTCATATTCGACAGTACCGCCATTACTCAAACCTGAATTAGTGTAGCCTTGACCGCCTGGACCGCCATTGCCTGCCTTTGAATAAATTGGATTTACATTATTTTCACCTATTGATTTTTCACCAGAAGCACCACCACCACCTGCCCATATAGCGCCTGAACCAACATTTATTGTGCATGGTACTGTTGCTTCGAATACATTCCCACCAACAAGCCCTGTACTACCTGTTTTTGAAAAAACACCTGGGTTATCTTCCTTACGCGGCATAAACAAGTTACCACCATCGCCACCTCTGCCGCCTTTTGATAGTATCGAGCCTCTAATTATAAACTCAAAACTAACACCTAGTGCCTGTGCGCCAGTAGTAAAAGCGAATAATAAAGTGGACGTTGAGCCTATTGTTACGCCGGTATTTATAAGTACTATATAGTGACCTGCCGTTGGTGCGAATTCATCAGATAAGATGTAGTTCTCTTTGTTTTCGTTAATTGTAAAATCAACATTAACACCGATCAATGGATCTTGATAAAGCCTAAAATCAACTGTGTACTTCATATCGCCTAAGTCTTTCATGCTTAAAACCTGATAGTTTTTAGATTGCGCTGAGCCATCTTTATTTACTCGTTTACTGCTTGCTATTGTTGCTATTGAGCCGTTTTCCAATACGCTACCTTGAGTGTCAAAAACGCTCTCTATATCTAAATTTAAAGATAAGTCATAAGGCAATTCTTGTGCCCTATCTAACACCCTTTGAGCTATAGAAGTTCCAACAACAACATCATCATTACTTGTCGTTAGCCAGCGATTGAAAAATATATCTTTTTCGTTTGTCTCGCCTTGGAATTTTGGTAGCTCATTAGTTAAGTTTATAGCCTGGAAAACAATTGAAAAGTTTTCTTCGTCTGTTGTTTTTGTGATGTCATTTGGTGCCCATGCAGTTGAATATCGAGTGTATTGCTCTTTTGGTAGCCTAGTAAACTTAATACTACCCTGTTCAATATGGTCCTCTTCATTTAAAAATATAGGTGTTTGTGTAGCATCGCCAACAAGTTTTATTTTTATTTTTTGGTTTTCTTCATCATAATAAACAACTAAGTCGCCGTTTTTAATTAGCTCATTAATTAATGTTTTTACCGATGTTGATTTAGAGATGTAAGCCGTTAAAGTTATCGTTGATGTTGCTGTGATAACGTCAGTGTAATCATCTAAAAATACTGATTTTATTGGCGTATAGTTTTCAATAAGATCTACGATAATTTCAACTACATTAATATTATCGTAAAACAAAACTTCTTGAACTGTTGAGTTTATAGTATGCTGCTTATTCTCTGTGCCGCCCACACCACGGGTAACAATAGTTAATACAAACTCGCTTAATACTGTGCATTCTATAACCTCAGAGTCTATACGCACATAAACTGTGCCACTTGCTGAGTAATCGAATTCAGGAGCGCTAGTGTAAGTTATTTCTGTGCTAGTAAGATCAATAGCGGTAGATAAAACGCCCTGTGATGCAACAGGAGCTTTTGAGACTTTATCATCAGCAAGTATTAATGGATCTAATGCAGATATACGTAAAGAGCCATTTGATTCGTTTATTGAGTCAATAACATATTCACGACGAATAAAATTATCAGGGTCGTAATTTAACGGGTCAAAACCTGTCTCAATTATTAGCGGTCGCCCTTCTATATTTGGGTGACGCTCAAAAATCTTTTTCCACAGAGTGCCATCGCTTGTTCTTCTTTCAGAGTATGGCACATAAGTATCACCTTCAACATGGTCTAAAAGAGTTAGCGATACTTTCGCCCTACTACCGATTGTTTGCCCGGGGTCAACCTTTGCAGGAGTATGCGACCACGAGCTAAAACCATTAAAATATATTTTAGACCAATCTAACTGAGCAGAAGGAAAAACAAAGTCTTTGTATAAATCTGCTTGATATGAGTCACCGCTACTACAGGTTTGTGCAAAGCCATAGCATGAGCCATCAACCTCGCCAGAATGTTTTATGTCTGCAACTCCTGCATCATGAGCAGCATCAGTTGTGCCAAATTTACCGCGAGAAATTATTGTTAATTCAGTATTTGATACAGCATCTATTTCTATTATCTCATCGCCTATAGATAAAAACGGATCAGCAATAATAAACGATTCAGCATTACCACCAGTGATAGCTATTGAACCAGTATACCCTGCACTTAATGCACTAGTTAATATTACCCTGCCATCAATAACGGACTGCGCTGTTGTGTGCCTGCAAGCGTCTAGCTTGATAGTGGCTATAATTGCAGTATCTTGACCTGCTAATGATTTTAAATTGTTAATTGCCATTAAATATACCCGTTAATTTCTAGTGAAATATCAGCGTAAAGGCTAGATGAATAAGTCGGTTTTGTAAGGCTTTTCCAGTTTTGCAAGCCGTAAATTGTTTCATCTTTATTTTTTGACCACTTAAAATAAATAGGCTTACTATCTAAAACATGATCCGAAAAATCGCCCCACCACTCATCAAGATAATCGAACTTAATAAATCTAAAGCTAGCTTTTGCTTGGTTGCCTTTCTTTTCCCTGCGACCAACTAAAAAGTTATTCCCTTCAGTAGTGAATTGCTCAACAGTATCAAGCGAAGCAAACTTAGAAGGTTGAAAGCCTATGCTTGGTGTGCGTGGCATTACAATAGCTTTACCTATATTGATAGAACCTATGTATAATTTACTAGTAAAGTTAAGCGTTAATCGCTGTTTAGCACTTTCTAAGTCTTGACCGAAGTAACTAATAAATGGCTTGTTGTTTTTTAAGCTTGCGAACTCAGAAACAACTTCGTAACCCAAACCAGAATCAACCTCTAGCATTCCAGATAAACCTGCATCTTGCGAGTTGTGAACAGCAAACGCGAAATAATTAATAGTCTCAACACTTGATTGGTTAAATAAAATGGTTATTGTGCCACTATTAATAGATGGCGAGTATTTAGTATTGTCTCGATAATCCAAAGCGTTTGAGAATGTAAAGTCACTATCTTCATTTTGCCCTGTGTAAGCTGAAGTTGGCAAAATAGAATCATAAGCGATTAAGCTAAAATCATTTTTTGCAGCAATACTCTGCGCTGTTGTGTCTACTACGATAATAGCCATTAACCTACCCCACTCGTTCTAATTAATTCATTTTGCGCGTTTGTTATATTTAATACAACATCATCATCACCGCTGTTAAATAACACTAGAGCTGCATCTTTTACAGCCTCAGAGAATGCAGAACCGTCCGTTCTGATGTCTACTGTTCTTGTTTGTATTGGTGCGGCATCAGTTTGCACAGGCTGATTATAACTTCCAGTGCCTTGCTCTGTTGCACCTAGAGCACCAGATCCCCCACTAAAAACACTTGCCGCTTGACCTAAACCAGTAGCAACAATAAGTCCTGCGTTAACAGCCCCTAGAGCTTTTGTTTTTGCTGCCGCTGCCGCACCCCTTGCAAATGATGTCGGGTCGCCTGGTATCTGTTGAGCAGCAAACGCAAGTGTCGCGCCTGAAGCTGTTGCAACCGCGTTAGCAGATAGCGCCATTGCTTTAGATATTATTATCCCTGCAATAGCTGCTGCCTTGTTTTCCCTACCTAAAACCTGCAACAATCCTATGGCATTATTAGTTACGTTTGCTCTCATTTGATTTTCTGCGTCTGCCGCATCTTGCTCAATCTGAAGCCTATCATCCGTTGAGGACTGCTTAATACCTGTAAGCGCATCCTCAAACGCTTGCTTTCTCAATAGAGCTACTTCATCAAACTGAGCCGTTAGCGCAACTCTTGCCTCATCATCTACCGATAGCTTTGCTAGTTCATTCTCAAAAGCAAGCGACCTCCTTGATTCATCTATCAAATAAGCAGCACTTAGATCTGCATCACGTTGAGATATATAGCCTTGCTCTACTTGCTGTCTTAACGCTAACTCAATTTGTAATGCTTCAGTTTCTTGCGATAGACGTAAAGAAAAAGGACTTTGTTTTGCTACTGTCGCTTCTTTTGGTGCATCGTTTATGTTTCCGCGATTCGTTCCGTCTGATAAATCAGGCGTTCCGATTATAATGCCTTGCTTTTTAGATAGTAAATCTAACTCGTCATTTATATTCTTTATTTTAACCCTATAATTAGCAGCTTCAATTGTAGATTTATCATAAAGCCCACCGTTATTTTGAACTTTTATATTATCTAGACTTGCTTCGGTCTCTCTAAGCTCAACCCTTAGCTTTTCCATCTCGTTATTTATATTAGCTAAAGATGCGCCTTTAGCACCTCTAGACATTTTTTCTATTGATGCTGCGAATGCGTCCATCTCTGGAGTTGCCGTGCTAACCTTTCTATTTAAGTCTGTAACAGAATCGCCAAAAGTATAAAGCGCTGTTGCTGCTATCAATACTATACCTAATGGACCACCTAAAAAGGCAATTGAGGCTGTTAACGCTCTTGATGCTGCTGTTGCTATTGCTGCTGATCTTGTTAGCGCTGTATTTGCCGCAGTTAAAACTCCAGTAGCTGCCGCCTCCTTTGTTTTTGCCGCTGCGTGTGCATTTGTTGCCACTGTAGATGCTGCTTTTTGAGCCGTAAGTCTTGCTGATATTGCAGACAGCTCTATTTCTGCCGCTATAATTGCTTTTGATGATGCTACAGATGCTGCATTTGCCACCACTACCCTCTCTTCAGCGGCTAACCTTAAGCCTGAACTAAAGGCGGCTGATTGCGCCCTGGCTGCGTTTGATTTTAACTCCTCAAGGTTCGCTAGTGTTACTGCATTTATAGACCTTGCCCTTATGACTTCTTGTAGGGCTAAATCCTTTGATACTATTATTGACTGTAATAGTACCCTGTTTTTTGTTACAGATTCCGCCGTCAGCGCTCTATCTGCAACAACCTGTTGTAGTGTTTCTTTTGATTGCTTGGCCTTAGCTATAGCTTCTGCATTAAACGCCAATGCGCTAGATGCTGCCGCCTTTGTTGAAAGTAATATTGATGGGATCAACTTGGCTGCAAATACAGACGCTACCACAGCAGCACCAGACGCTATTGTGCTGATATTTTCACTTGCTGTTACTATCGCACCACCTAAGCCGCCCATCACATTCTGAACAGTCGTTGAGCTACCGATAAACTCAGTCAAGTTGTTATTAGCAACCTCGATATTTTGCGCCATCGTAGCCGTTGAATTATTAAATTTAGTATCAATAACTTCGGCAGCTTCACCCAATGCGTTAACTAATATTTCCGCAGTAATTCCACCAGTCGCAGCAAGATCACGTAATTCACCCTGGGTCAAATTCAATGAGCGCTGTAATGCTCGCATTATTTCAGGCGCATTCTCTGCTATGGAATTAAACTCATCACCACGTAAAACACCTGCCGCGAAAGCCTGTCCTAGTTGTCGTATAGAGCCTGCCGACTCAGCAGCGCTTTTACCAGAAACTAAAAATGATTTAGTTATCGTTTCAGTTAGCCTTAATTGCTCTTCAGTAGATAAACTAAGGTTTTCTGTTGATAAAACTAATTGCGTGTATAACTCAGATGTACTTGAAATCCCTGCGCGTGAGCGATTAGAGATATCTAAAAGATCTTTTGTTCTCTGTGTTAACTCCTCCATTGAATTAGTGGTTTGTCTAACTTGGTTTTGCAATGACGTATAAGCATCAGCATATTTAGTTATCTGACCAGTGATTATCGCAGTACCTACGGCAGCGGCAACCTTTGACAGTACACCGAATGAGTTAGATGTTTTATCTACCGTAGTGCCTAGCCCTTTCATTTTTCCGTCAAGCTTATCAGCGCTAGTTTCAGCGCTTTTAGTTCGAAGCTTAATGTCTATATACTTAGTAGTCGCCATTACTAGCCCTTGTGTGTTTTGCGTATCTCAGCGTGTTTCTTTTGTATGTAATTGCTATCTAATAACAATATAGCGCTAGTAAAAATATCTTCAGCATACCCATGACATCCGTACTTGTTAATAAAGTAATCAATATCCCGCTCCGATATCCCAAGCGGCGAACCTTGGCTATATTCTCTTTCGTTGCTAACGCGAATAAATGAGCTATGTAAGTTACGTTGCTTTTCAGTTAAAACAGGCTTTAACTCGTTGAACTCTTTTATTGTGCCGCTTTGCAGATAAAGCTGCCTTATCGCCTCTTCATCTGAACCGTATCCAATTTCTTCACGATAGCTTATTTCTTTTTTATTGCTTCTAAATCCTTTTCCAATTCATCATGTAAATAGTTATTGTAATCAGCAGCGTGTTGCAACAATAAAAGATTAAGGCTGTTATAAAATGCAGGATTAAGAAAAACTTTATGTGCGTTTGCTCTAGAGTATTCTAATTCGTTATCATCTTCATCTAACACGCCATCCCAATCAGTAACGCCAATTTCAGCAAGCCAAGTACCCATAATTAAATTCATATCCATATCACGCGCAGCAAAGTCATATAGTCGCGATTTAATGGCCTGAATTTCTTTGTTAAATATTGGTGTACCTGTGCGCTTAACGTCAAAGCTCGCGTCATACAGGTAGCATGGTGAGCCTTTTTCTTGTTTCTCTGTATCTTCTTCGTATTGTGATAATTTCATTTTAAACCCTGTCAACGTTAGTCAGAAAAATAGCGCACCAACAGTGTGACAAATACTGCTTTCGGTAATTACCCTAGATGCGCTTAACCATTAAAAGCTAGAGAAAATTTGGAACGTTTTACCTGTTTCGTCTGCGCCTGATGCTGAATACTCCATTGAGTTGGCAACGACAATATCACCGTCAGTAAATTCATGACTAGATATTAATGCGTTGGTTACTTCCATGATTGCCCATTCATCACCCCATTTGAATTCAATAGCTAGTGATTGCACTGTGCCGTTGCGGTTTTTATCGCGCCAGATTGATGAGTTAGCTTTTACTGTTCGAGCAGTTACCGAGCCTGATACTGTGATTGCACCACGACCAAACTTTTCATCGATACAGCCTGCCGCACCACCATCACCCTCGTAGTTGTTATTAAACTCAATCGACATAGTTTGAATATTACATTTAGAGTTAACACCATTCTCGTAAAATGCACCGATATTATTAACAGCACTAACTACTGGAGAGGAATCTTTAGCTAAATCAGTTTGACCTGCAATAGCGGTAGTGCCATCGAGCGGAGTCGGGATCTTAAATTCCATTGAACCAGTTACGATACCAGACTTATCAACAGTCAAAGAGCCGACACTAGCAAAACAATCAAGGTACGTTTCAAAATTCACATTGCCAGTTTTCGATAAATCAGTAATACGGTTTTGAATAGTGCGTAAAGTTTTTGCTTGATCTGATGATGCTTTTAAGCTTGTTAATACCACCGATGCGCCTGCGCTTTCAGTTGTTGCCGGTGCTTCAGTAGTCACTAATGTTGTCGCTGTTTTAGATGCAACTTTATAGCGAATATTAAGCGATGCGTCAGCGAATCCACTCATGCCAAACCAGTCACCAACAGATAATTTTGTTGCTGTTGCCGTAGGTACTGTGAAACCTGTAGCAGTAGCGGCAATTGCAGTTGATGCGACCGAAGAGTTATCAGATTGTGTGCCGTGGATTACTTCATTAAATAAAGAAATAGTTTCTTTTGTAACATCGAATTCACGCGTTAATGTTGATTCACGACGATCTTGCACCTGTTGCGCGGCTTGACCATCTGTAATTACTTCGTTTGATGTTACATAAGTAGGGGTTGATTGCACGATTCCAGAAGTGCCGCGAATAATTTTAAAAGCTGGAGTAGCGTTAACCGTACCCTCAACCGACTGCGCTGCAATGTAGACTGATAAGTCCGATCTTTCTAAACTAGCCATTGTAATTACCTTTTTAAGTTGTGGTTTATTCTAATGTGAGGCTACTGCCCCTCCATATAAAATTCTATTGATGATTGTATTTGATACCAAGTTCCGGTATCACCAATCGTTAAAGTTGAAACAGTTTGGCATTGCGTGTTGCCAAAAGTTTGATTCTCGAATAATGTTTTTATAGCTTGGTGATCGATTAATTGAGCGTTGTCGTAACTGCCTTTAGGGTAAAAGCTATCGATAACAAATAATCCATTAGTTATTTTAAAGCAACCTGTTGCGGCATCGCTTTCAGTGTTAAATGGGATTACTGTAGCCCTCAGCCATTTCTTATCACTAGGCGTTGTAAATGGCGAGTTAGGTGTGTTAACTGCTGCTTTAGTGTAGCCGCTTGGTAAGTTATCTAGCAGCCTGTTAACTAAATCTGATTGCGTCAAAGCTATATTATCGGACATTTGTTGCTCTCACTACTCTGTCAATTTCTGACTCTACGAATTTCTTAGGCGCTTGTGTACTATAGCCGTCATTAAGTCGCTCGATATAAGGCAAATTATTACTAATTACAATCTCAGGGTATTCGATAGCCTTTGCTGAGTTAATAACATTAACACCCTCAATAATCGCGCTTGTTGCTGTGCGATTATTATCAATCGTTCGAACTGGACCACTAATTCCTACAAACCAGTTGCCGCGCGCTCGACCTGTATCAACAGGAGTGACACGAGTTAAGCCGTTAAGTAAATTAACACCTAACGCTCTAGTCTCTTTGTTAATTTCATCAGCGATATAATCACCGACTTGTAACGACTTAGCGAATGACATTATTTATTTCTCGCTTGTATCGTGTAAGTTGCGTTTGCTGCATCTTCGGTTACTCTGATTATTGATACAGGAACACCGTTAAAAGTCATTACAGTATTATCTGCTCTAACATCTACAGACAACCCTTGTTTGACCATTTTGATTTTATAATCACCAATTTGGATCGAATCGCCTATATCGCCTTTACTGTATTCAATGAGAATGCCTTTTGTTATATCTGATTTTACCACAATATTCGATTGTGTGGCATAGTCTGACTCAACTTGCTGCAACAATATTTCATCACGAAAATCAGCAAAGGTTTTATTAATCAGTTTATCAGCTAAAACCTGAAAGCTTGAACGTGTAGCCATTACACTCTCACTGTTCTGTTATCGTTGCCGTTATACATCATTAGCGGTTTTAAAAATACGTCTGCGCTATCAGTGCGAATCATTGCACTAGAGCCACCACTAAAATAATCAACCTGTAATTCACCTAACTTTTCACTGGCGATATTTTGAGTTTGACCGCTTACGAATAAGTTAGAGTTTGCAGCCTGGAGCGATAATTCCATTTGTGCTTTTTTAACGTTTTTATGGATGATATTGCTTTCAATGTAAAAATTATTTACTACCATTAGCTTGCGTGGAAATGGCAGTTCTTGCTCAGAGCTAACACGACAGCCTTTATACTTATCTTCTTTGCCGATGATATACTTCATTGCGATAATCAATAAAGCTTCTCTATCTGGCTGTGTGGCTGGCACACTTGAGCCTTCGATATTCGCATAAGCCTTGAATTCTTCATCAGTAACAAATGAATTAGCACTCTCGACAATTGAACCATCTTCGATGATTAACTGAGTACCGATAACAACAACTATCTGGTCTAAGTTGCCTAGCTCCATCGATGTAATATCAGTACCGTTAACGCTTAAAGCATCGAATCGTTTAATGGTTACGAATACTTTACCTACCTCGTTTGTGCCTGATAAATTTAATGATAACTGCTCATCACTATCAATAATAACTATAGTCGGGTCTAATAATTTAGTGTAAACCTCATCACCGAAATAAACTTTAATATCTGTAGCAGTAGAAAGGAATGCACCACCGAATGTTAAAACAACTAGATTATCTGAATTGGGTATAGCTAGATTTTGCGCCATGATTTAGCCCTGCTTGATTAATGAGCTTATTATAGCATGATGATATTTTATTTAATAATAGTGTTGACTTGTTGCGCTTATGCGTTACAATTAATTCATCAACAACAAATAAGGATTTAGAGAATGGATTGGAAGGATTGCATAAAAAAATTAAACGGGCGCAAGGTTATTACCCACAAAGGCAACGAGGGCGATATAGTTAGGTTTGAAATAAACTGTAACCAACTAGGTCACTTTATTGGTAAATACCAGGTTAGGTTCGTTCATGGCGGGGCTGTGGGGTGGTTTACATATAATCAATTAACTATTTGTAATAATGGGTATAGCCATGTCGTTAATTAAAAGTACGAACTATAATCAAATTGAGATAATAAAAGATATTTTAAGCCTACATTGTAGCCAGGGTATAGATTTAGATCCAACTTATTCGAAGGGTAACTTTTACAAATCAGGCGAGATTGAACAGCCAAGAATTAAATCAGATTTAATATCTAAATTTGACGATGTGATAACATCAGATGCTAGTAAGTTGGATTTTATAAGGGATTTATCTTTAAGCTCTATAATGTTTGATCCTCCTTTCGTGGCTGGACATACTAAAAAGGAGCCTACTGGAATTATAGGCGAGAGATTTTACGGCTTCCCTTACGTGACAGATGTTTGGAAATGGTACGACCTATGCTTAGAAGAGTTTTACTTAAAAATGCAGGTTAACGGAATACTGATTTTTAAGTGTCAAGATACAGTATCAAGTGGTAAGCAATGGTTTTCTCATGTACATATAATAAGCAAAGCTGAAAGCCTTGGGTTTTATGTTAAAGACTTATTTGTGCTAAATGCTAAAAACAGAATCATAGGTCACAACCACCACAACCAGAAGCACGCAAGAAAATTCCACTCTTACTTTATTGTATTTCAGAAGTTAAGAGAAGGAAAAGCAAACAAACAAGCTTCAACATTACTTGAAAATAAAGGAGAGTAGTTATTAGCAAGTTATTAGATTGCCCTTACTGTGACGCTAAGGGCGTACCAGTGCGTAATGATGCGGAGGTTTGTAGCCCTAAGTGCCGAGTAAGAAAGATGCGAGCCAAAGCCAAGTATGATTCAATGAAAAAGCAGATTAAGGAGAGTAAGTGATGGATGATACAGATATAGCGAGAAGGTATTTATCAAAATCTACTAATTGTAAAGATAGTGGTATTGAGTTTTTACTGTCTTTCGTTGAGTTTAAAAGGATTATGACTACAAAGCTTTGTAGGTACACAGGTATTGAGTTGGTGCAAGGTATAGGTCGGAGCACCGAGGCTAGCTACTGTACTGTTGATAGGGTCGATAATTCTAAGGGTTACATTAAAGGTAATGTGGTTGCTTGCTGTTATGCTTACAATCAATTTAAAGCGGTGTTAGAGAACCCGACAAATATAATTACTTTTGATATGATGGTTAAAGCTATATCAGTGCAACAGAAGTTAATGAAGAACAAGGTTAAAAAGTAAATGCGAAAACTAAGAAACTTTAAATGCAGTAAATCAAACATAGTATTCGAGCGCTTTGTTAATGACGATACTGGCGAATTAGAATGTAAATGTGGTGCAATATCTAATCGTACACTTAGCGCGCCTAGATGTTTTAGTAATACTACGGGTAAAAGCCCTAGTTGTAAGTAATTTAATTAATAATGGAGGTGTGATATGGATTTTTTTATAGCGGTCTTTTTCTTTTTAGCGGTCATATATGTGGTTAATGTTTTGATTCACATGGGTAACGGATGGAATAATAAAAATATAAAGCCTTTAGTTGATAAAATATTATATAAACTAAATGCTGGTGAGTATACGGTTGGTCGTGATGATAGGTGGGCAGGTGGTGGCGTTAGAAATACTGGAGGATCTATACTTACCTGCTATAAAAACGGTCAAATAAATGCTAATGGTATACTTCTTGATTTTTGCAGTATGTTTGTTAGAAGTACATGGGTAATAACCGATGAAAAAGGAAGAGGTTATTATACTGGATATATACAAGGGTTGAGATTACATAAGAAAATAAAAGAGATATATAAAAAAGAAAAAAAAGGAAATAGAGCGTTTTAAATAAAAACTAGCCCCTACGCAATATAGGGGCTATAACTTTAAAATATCGGTTTAATAATTATAAGTGATGATGTCACTATTAGCGTCCCTATTACTGACTTAACAACCTCAAGCCAACAAGATTCACCGGGCAGTAAAGTAAAAGCACCTTTAGTGTTAAATCCATTACTAATCGTTGTTGAGCCTATAGTTATGCCACTAGGGTATATTTGCTCAGTACCCGTACCCAATCCTCCTGTCGAATTAAGTCTAATACCTAACCTTCCATTGTTAATTGTGCTTGATGAGGTAAGTAGCCCACTAAACTCAACGGTAAAGCTAAACGGCTTACCGCTAGTGTTAGTTAGTTTTATTTCAGACGGGTCTAGTGATATGTTTCCAGTGTCGTATATAGAGTTAGGAAAAACTAAATTATTATCATGTATAGCAATACTAAATAAATTAATAGTTGTCTGGTCTGGTGATGATGTAGTTACATTATCTGAAAGTGTAGCCACCTGTGTTTGTGATAAGTTTTGCCCTGTAGATGACGGAGGGTATTCTATAAACTCGTTTCTTATAATTGTCATTATCTCGTTCCTTCAGGTATAGAATAAGTCATCCCGTTTTCTGGTACGAATTTTAAACGCTGACCTCTAACAAATATTTCCCTACCTCCTGTGTCGCTTATAATATCAGTAACAACCCAATCCAGCCCATCCCATGAGTTTATTGTTAAAACTCCATTTGCCCCGTGACTAGTAAGTAAAGCTAAACTTTCTGCATTTTCTAAATAAGTAAATTCTTGTGTATCATTAAATCTAGGCATAATAAGCCCTTAATGCTGCGAGGGAATAAAAGGGAGGGGTTAAGGGGTTTGGTTGGGTGCGCACCCTGTCAGTCCCTCAACTGACCTGTTTATTATATCAAACTTAACATAATAAAAAACCCACGTTTTACGGTGGGCTTTCATTTTCTACTTCTTGACTACTTCGACACCTTCAAACTCTTTTAAAGCTTTGATTTTGTCTTTATCATCTGTACTGTAAATGCCATTTTTATCAAACTTTACAGTAACGCGATCAAAAGTAATCATTCGTAACGGTTTAGACTCAAAAGTCATGTATCACCTATGCAGTTAAGTTGCTTAATAAACCCATGTGAGACTTAGATTGACGACACTCGAAAGAGAAGTCACCCAAGATACGCACTGACTCACCATCTTGACCTTTAGCAGTTGCATCAATTGTACGCCAATCACCACCATCTGAACCGTTAGCGGCTGCCATTGGTACGATTGCCATCTTAGTGCTGTCATACATTAAGATTTCAGTATCAGCAAGGTTGCTATCAATAACGATGTTGTTAACGTTACCGATTAGTGGCATATCAGAAGGCAATTGAAATACTGAACCCTCATCGCTTGACCAATCAGATAAACGTTGTGAATCATAATTAGCTTTAATGATTGCATGAATATCGCGAGCTTTAGCAACTGAAACAGCTAACGTGTTAGTAGTACCACCAGCTAAAACGATTTCCTCATTTAAGTTGTTGATCAACACTTGAGTCATAGCAGCACCACCACCATCAAGCTTAATCGCACCTGCTTGGTCATTATAAAACTTCATTCCACCAGCGTAACTAATTAACGAATCACCAGCGCCTTGAGTAAATCGACGGCCACGGATAATCATGCGATCCATGTTGATTGCTAATTGACGTAAGCGTTCAGCCAATTGGAATTGCAAGTCGTTAGTATCACCGTACTGTAATGTAGCAAGCGCACGACGAGACATATTAATTGTAGTATCCATTGTTTGAAAGTAGTTTTCTGTTAACTCTGGTTGATAAAGATTATCTTCAGCAGCCAGCGAGTTTTCAGCGCGACCAACAGAGTCGATAGTTAGTACAGCACCTGAAGCGGTAGTTTCGGCAACCGTGCCACCAACACCACGAACAACAACAGCAGTGGTTGCGTTAGTTACAGAGGAAACGTACATAACCTCATTACCGTTAGCTAGTAACATGCCAGGGCGTAAAACTGAGCTATCAACAACCGTTAAAGTTGTAATTACTGCGGTATGCGTTGCGCCAGTAGTAACAGCGTCAGCACCTTTATACGCATCAGTCCATGACTGCTTATAACCCTCATAAGGTCGTTTTGCAGCACCCATTGCGATAGTTGCAAGAATACCTGTGCGGTTTTTACGCGCAATTTCGAAAGCTTCGTTAACCATTTTGTTATTTAACGCAGCAGCTAAATCACTTGAATTAGACATTTTTATTTACCTTTCGTTTAAGTTTGCGGTGTCATTGATGCGGCTAAATAAGCCCCAACGTCACCAGATTTTTTAGCAGCTTCAGCAGCTTCATTAACTACTTCGGTATTTGCAGGGGCTGTATTCCCACCAAGACCATCACCACCAGAGTTTTGCGGCGCTAAACAATAGGCTTTGCCTTCGTCACTCTGCGACCATTCTGTTATAAATTCGCTTTGCGTTTTGTCACCAATCATGGCTTTGCCGCCGATGACTTTTGATTGAGATTCAAAGAAAGCCTTTGTTGTATTTGCAAACATAGGGTTCAATTTAATCTCGTTCAATTGTGAGCTAATGCCATCCGTGATCAATCGTTTGGATTCGCTCTGCTTGTAATTCGTATTTTCTTCCAGTAGTGCTTGTTTTTCTTTTTTCCATGATTCGCGCTCAAGTCCTGAAGCTTTTTCCCAGTCCTGAGCTAGTTTTGCAGCTTCAATTTCAGCAGTGCTTTTATATGCCTGCAACTGTGCTAACTCAGCTTTCTCGGCAGCGTTCAAGTTCTCTTTTTTAGAGACCTTAAGCTCTAACTCGGTTTTTTTATCTAGCACTGGTTTGGCGATTCCGTTGACATCATCTGTTATTGCAGTTCTGACATCATCAGGTAATTCATATTTTAATAACGCTTCTTCTAGTCCGATTAACATAGTTTAAACCCTTTAGGTTTGTTAAGTGCTTTGCACTGTAATAATTCTAGTACATTTTACCACTGTTTTAGATTAAATCAAAATAACCTTGTAATCGTGCTTAGTAGTGCTAATATAATGCAAGTAGATGCAAATAATAGGGGTTTATATGGATATCAACGAAATGATAAATGAGTGGTATAAAGGCTGCTCTCACAATAACGCGCACCCTATAGAATGCAAGGAGTGTACTTTAGCGCTTATCAACGCAATCGATAGCAAGGCATTTAAAGACGATACGAATAGTAAATGCCGTGATGTAGTATTAAATAACGGAGTTGCTGGAATTGCTATGGCGGCAGGGCTTGCAGCTCAACATATAGAGCAAAGAAAACAACTTGTAAGGGCTAGAAATGAATATATTAACAATCGTTAGAAAACAAAAAGGATACAGTGAAAGCGAGATGCTAAAAGCAATCGGTATATCGTTACGCACATATCGTAATTATGAAAAAGAAAGTCATGTGATGAATGAATGGCTTGTTCGTACAGTTAATAATTTAGAGGCTAAATAAATGAATATTGAACTAGATACAACATACTTAGTATGGTTTGGAATAGTGTTTTTAATCTTCGTATTGCGCGAGGTTAATTGCTGGTACTGGAAAGTTAATAAATCCGTCAATATTCAACAGAAAATACTTGATGAATTAGTTAAATTAAATAAGGGATAAATAAATGAGTAAATTAAAAACAATTTGGGATGTGATTAATGAGTTACGTGGTGACTTGAACAATACATACTTCTTTAATAACACTAAAGATGCGCATCTATTTTATAACTTAATTGACGGTGATTATGTTTGCGATATAACTGACGATGAAAAACTGGCATGCACTATAGCTGAATTCAACGAACTAGTAGAAGAAATGAAAATAGGCTTAGATGTCAACCCTGTAAATCACGGTTATTATTTGAATTACGTTAATGCAGATAAGACACTATTAGAAAAAGAAGTTAAACCTGATTACACATCGTTAGAATTTTGGAAGGATGCGCCTGATGGTGCGACTCATTGTGTGCCATCCAAATATGGAGCAAGCTATTACAAGTTGGTATGTGGAGAAAGGCTAATGCTAAATGAGAAAAATGGTGATGGATGGGTTGCTTCTGACAACAGGTCTGACTTTTTGGATGTGTATAAGTCAGTAGTTAATCGCCCACAATCAACACTAACAGAAACACCAGAAGAAAAAGAAGCACTAGATAGTATCGTTAACAAGCCTTTAGTTTATACGCAAGAGATGGCTGATAATGGTGAGTTACCTAGTGTCGGTATGAAGATAAAATTGCAGTACAACCAATTCTCACAACCAATAGAATGTGAACTATTATTCATAAGCGACCAGTACATGATAGCTAAGAAAGATAATTTTGAGCAGCACTATCATAGAGGCACTTGGAAACCTGAGCCTATCGAAACACGCACAAAGAAAGAAAAGGCTATTGATGATATGGTTGAGCAATTAACTATGGAAGGCATTGTTACTTACGATAATATAATATTAAAAATATTAATTGAAAAGTTCGTAGGCAATAAAATCACTGGCGTTAAATGGGTAGGTGAGTAATGAATAATTTAAGCAAAAAAGACAAAATAGTAATAAATGTATTTGCTATAGTAATCGGTATACTTGGCGCTGTTACGATTGAGTATTTCGACCAGTCCACAATAGGAGTTATATTACTGATGTGGTCGAATAATATCTCAGTAAGAGCTAATTAATAAGGGTAAACCATGATAGTTTCAAGCGGAAAATCAAGATGCCAAGTAAAAAGAATAGACGACGTATATTACTGTTTAAATGTAATGACAGGGGATGATAACCCCATACCATTAAATGCAGTATATAAGATGATAGCAACACCAAAGCATGATCGATATGGTGATTTACTATGCAAAGGCATTAGTTTGAGTGTGAGTCTAACTAACGAATTCACAATTAACCGCCTATAGAGCTAAACGCAAGTTGTAGTGATTGCTTTTTGCGTAATTCATCCAGCGGCATCGGTCTAAATAGCTCATCAATAGTTAACTTTTGAAACTGTTTAGCCGATAACCCACCGTTTACTAATAAACTGCCTCGCTCCTTGCCCAGCACGTCCTGTACGAATTTTAAGCCTGCTTTACCCGTACTGCCCTGCTCTTTCAGCCATGAGTAACCAAACTTAGTGGCGCTTACTTGCTGTCCACCGTTAACGCCCTTACTGGCTCTTGTTGCTGTACTATCGTCTATTGCATATCGATCATCAAGTATTGCAATAATACTGGTCCTGCAATTTGGATGGAATGCAGGCATAGGTCTAGAGGTTGTTTTTACTTTTGTGCCATCAGACCATATTATTAAGCCTTTATTGTATACCCGTCCATTATCATGGTGGCGGCAAATAGTTGACGTGCGTCCGTCAAGAGTTGCAATGATTTGATACCCAATTACAATATCATCATTTTCTTTTAACGTCTCAGCGCGTGCATAGTTAGAAATATGATTAGTTGATGTACGTACCATAGCTTTAATTGATGCGCGATTTTGATTATCTAAGTATCCATTCTTCCCTGCTATATCCTGAACTATTTGCCCGGTAGTTCTGCCCGTTAAAAACCCAGTGCGTACAATATTACCCACCGCTTCAATCTGCGCTTTTTCCCAATCCTTGACGAATGACGCTAGAGGCTTAACACCATTGCTATCAGGGAATATTAATGGCTCAGCGTTGATAGCTGCCCATACTTGAACAGGAGCAGGCGCAACTAATGTGACTGATGGAGATTTAACAACTGATTTAAGGTTGTCTAACTCCCACTGTGATTCATTGTGCGAAAATGGCTCTAGCTCAGCAAATAAAACATCGTCGTTATACTCACCGTAAATCGTTAGTGATACGCTGCGCCATTGAGTTACTAACTGATTGATGCGTCGAATGCTTTGCGTAGTTTCAGGTGCGTCCATCATGATTAATTTAAACTCACGAATAAGACGCTCTAAATACGGATCGAATAGATTAGCTAAACGACCTGCAAAGCGTTGCGTGTAAATACCATGGCGCGTAGATTGATTGATCAACCGCTCTGTTGTCATTATTCCATGCCAGTGTTATTAGTTTCTATTTGCGATAAGTATTCTTCTAGCGTTTTCTCAGCGTTCATTAACTCGCCTTTTTGTAAGAATGTAAAGAAATCTTCAGTCGGCATCTTACCGGCTAAATGAACAGCTAATACAGCTGATAATGTTTGCGCGTCAACTCCAGTAGGGTTGTAATCGGTATTTAATAAATATTCAGTATCTTCTGTGCCATTCATCCATTTACTAACAAAATTAATGGCTAGCGTTAATGCCTTGCTAACAGTGATAGCAATATTAGCAGTAGATGAGCTTTGTGATACTTTATCAAGCCCCTTAGCTTCTGCTGATTCAGCACCACTTGTGCGAGGCTTTAATTGCTCAGCACCTAGCGCAGCCATCCTAACCTCCATATCTTGTAGTGCGATACGCAAACCATCTGAATTGCCGTCAGCTTGTAATACACCAAAATTAGCATCTGGATATGGGTTATTCCATTTCATCCCGTTACCTAGTACCATATTGGCACCTGGTGACGCACCAGTCTCCGTAAATACAGCAAACGAGCTTAAATGAAGCTTCCCGCCATAATCAGCAAATATATTGTAGTGCTCGAAGTTGGCATCAACTAAACCAGTAATAGGGGCAGTTTCTTTGCATGGCTCTTCAACCCAAAAGAAAGGAATGGATTTAGAAAACTCACCGTTAATAATTACCGGGCTTGCTTCGTTAACAATTTTACCATCAGTGTCGTACATAGCCTGATGATAAACGCCCTCGATTAATTCAAGCACGCGATATTGATCTTCAACTTCAACTTTAAAGCCTGTGCGCTTAGTTTTAGATTCTTTTAATACTAATAGCGATAATTGCTCAACGTTATTTATTACCGTGTAATCCCAATTGATAATAGATTCGAATTTATAATGTAGAATTTTAGGTCTAAGGTTATTGTCTTCAACAAACTTCTCACTTGCGCCCGTTGGCGTTTCAGGTCGTGCGACTAAAAAGCCTGACCAATCTGAACTTATAGCCTCGCGACAAGCAGCGATAGACATTTCTCGTAGTGTTGTGCCTTTGCCGTCGATATTATCGCGAATGAATTGAGCCTGTGACGGTAACTCAGATTTAGCTTCTTTAGAGAATATTAACCCGATTAAGCCTTCAACTGTAATTTGTGTAGCAGCGTAAAAGTATGCTAACTCTAAATACTTCTCATAATCAGCCATACCTTCATAAGTTAACTGAGGACTCTTTCGTAAAGATTCACTGCCATCTTCATTAATGACAGTTGAGCAGCACATAGAAGCAAGGGGTTTTAGAAACATCTCGCGACCTGCTTTAACTGCTCTACCGCCTGAGATAGCCGCTCGATTGCGAATTACCCCTGGTAATGCGGTTGTATATTCTGCTCTTGGTGTTTTTACGTCAGTTGACATTATTAAGCCTTTTAAATTTGAGTTAATCGGCTTTACCGACTTTTGTTTATTATAGCAATATTGTGTATTAGTTACACTATCATGCGTCCTGAGCTTGTTACGTTGCTTTTTTGTGTATTTGTAACCCTATACCTAAGCGCGTCATAGTCATGATCTTCTTGCTCTGTATCTATGTCATCTGGCTTTTTACTATCCCTTGATAGTATCGGAAATCTAGATATTAAACCTCTGACATTTTCAAAGAAATACAAAGCAGGTCTCTCAGGTAATCTTGATTCATTGGTAAGCCCTTCTATTCCTGCCTCTAACATTTCACATATAACCGCAGCACCTATAATCCTAGAGCCCGGGCTTTTATCTGACTTTGTCCATGATACGCCTTGCACTTTCATTTTATCAGCGATACTTATTTGCTCGTCATCAGGGTTATTGATAGCATTATCAGCAGGCCCTGGCTTCACTGGTCTTTTATATATACCTGGTGTTATATTTATCTCACCTACGCTATTTATTTTGTGGGACTTCCCTTGTATAGCTAAATCTATCTGTCTAACTACCTTTGACATATTAGTTGCTGACATATTAAGCCCTGTATTGTGCTGTTCTTTTTCACAGCCATAAAACTCGCCTATGCAAAATATAGTACCTCTAGGGAATGCCTTTTTTATGCCATTAATTTCGCATTCTTCACCATTTGACTCTGCAAACCATAAATTACTAAAAGGCTTTGATTCACCCCAATCATGGGATCTATCAACCATCCAACCATTAGGTATTTTAAAAGGCTTAACCACGTGCACTCGCTCATCCCAAAGATGATCAAACCTGCCACCACTAGTTACGGACCAGTCACCATTAACCCAAGCTTTACGCTTATTCGGATCTTTAATATTAAGTAAAAACGCTATATATATTGGATCAAGGTATGGGTTTTCTCTCCATGACCCATGTATAGAAACTCTTGTTAATGTTATTTCATCATCCAACTCTGTTGCAGGGTTAAAAACCTTCATAACATTCTTGATTACTGTACCTCTAGGGGCGGGGTCTATAAATCTCTTCTTAACCCATGAGTGACCAACGCCGAAAGGATTTGTTGTTGAGAAACACTCTAATGGTATAGGTGGCAGCAGCTCACCGTTAGGTAAAGGATAATCAACAGACCTAAAGGATGTTCGCATACATGAGAACATGCTTTCGTAAAACTCTGAATCAGCCCTTTTTGTTAACTCATTATGCCCGACAAATGGAAACTCCTGCCCGTGATAATTCCAATAACCATCTGCCTTTTGTTCGTACCTAAAAAGTAATTCCTCACCAGTAGGCCACACCCATTTCAATTCGCTATTTGAAGAAAGAAATCTCGCTCCATCTTGAAACTTTGAGAATAGCTTTTTAGATTGGCTTATAATATCCGCTAAGTTTTTATACTCGATATCAAATATAACTCCTTTCCAGAAGGCACCATAACCGAGTCCAACAAGACGCCTAAACCGCATTAGCTGAGCAGCAGTTTTGCCTGGACCTCTAGTCCCCTCGTAAAGTATCTCATTACAAGGGCATGAAATAGCTAGAGACTGTGAGCCTTTTAACGGCTTTATTACAGCGTTATACTTCACTTAATGCCTTATCCTGCTGTGCCTGCGCTTGTTTCTCCCAATCATCAACGCTATCAGCGGTTGGTACTGGCATTATATTAGTTGTTACACTTCCGCTCTGTTCAATTTCAACCTTTTCGCGCCACTTTGTTGGCTGACGGTTATTGAGCCAGTATTTAATTGATATCGGGCAAGGCGGATAATTCTTTGTGTATTCCTTTTCGTCCGTGATCTTACCTTCAGTTGTTGCTATCTTAGTTTCTTTGCATGAGTAGCCTATAGCTTTTTGATATAAACTAGCGGTAACCTCTGCATCTGCTAACTCTTTACCGAGCTTTAAGGCGTGCATAAAGTCAGGATAATCTTTCTTCCAGTTATTAATTGACCTTACTGAAACTTCAAAGAAATCAGCTAATTCTGTATCGGTGTAACCCATCAAGCAAAGCTTTCTTGCTTGCTCGTTGTACTTCTTATTGTACTTTTTTGGTGCGCCCATCTTTGATGAGTTTGCCATATACCACCCCTTTAGAGATTAGTTTTTTTAATTACTCGTTTACCGTTGATCATTCTGCTATTGATGTAATATTCATGACCAAACATTTTTAAGCATTTAGCTAGCGTTCTTTGATCTTTAACCACTACTGTTACACTAGATAGTGCGCTTTCAACGTGAGGTTCTCCGTCTGCAACGGTTATTGTATATATCGCAGACGGAGGATCACCAAACTTATTTACTTTTCTAGCTTTTATTTGCGTAACTTCAAAATTCCATTCATCTATTTGTATGTTACTTAAATCCATAACGAAACCTTGAGGTTATTTTAAATTATGCTGACTGATTGGTTATAGTATTAATACCACCAGCACCGAAACTAAAGGTAAAGTCATTATTAACCAAGTCTAATGCCGTTGTACCGTCTATTGTCATATCCCACACTTGAATTGCATCATTAGTAACTGTTGAGTTACGCAGTAAAGCAGTCCTAACAGTTGCAGGGTTAGTGCCACTTTTTAATATTTGTGGTACATCATCAAAATCAAGCTTAATAATATTGCCTGTTCTATCTATAACTGTATTAGCTAACGTGTAACTAGCAGCAACATTACCACCACTTACAGCCGTGAAGCTTGCACTTGTTGGGTTTGCTAAGTCAGTATTCACACTGGCATAAGTATCAGATAAAAAAACTATCTGCCATACATTAGCCTCAGCATAAACGCCTTTCTTCGATTTTAGTACCGCATCGTTAAACGCTTTTGTATCACCTGCCGCCATTTTATTCTCCGAATTTTACAGTAATTGTGCTTTGTTTATATTGTACACTAATTCCGCTATCTGCAAAACCAGCCGTTACTTTACCAATCTTTTGACCTGTACCTATAATTACACTACCTGAAATAGCTGTATAATTAAATGTAGCTGTCTGTCCTGTAACTATTATTTCACCTGTAAGTGAAACTTCAGCGTTAACGCCATTTATATCAAAATTAGCTGTTTGACCTACAACGTTAATAACTGCGCCTAATTCAATTACACCATTAACACCTATGTGATCGAAATTAGATGTTGCACCCGTTACCGTTATCTCACCTGTAAGATCTATATCGGCAGGGCTTGCAATATAGTTAAAGTTAGCCGTTTGGCCTGTTACTGATAGCTCACCAGTTAAATCTATTAACCCATTTACAGCGTTACAATCAAAGTTTGCTGTCTGACCTGAAATTAATATTGCACCAGTTAGATCAATACTGCCTGTTATCGCGCTATAGTCAAAACTTGCAGTTGAGCCTGTAACCTCTATTGAGCCAGTTAAATCTATTGAAGCAGTAATAGTATTGTAATTAAAGTTTGCAGTATTGCCTATTACTGCTAACCCACCATCGCCCAAGTCAACCCACGCACTCCCATCTGTTGGCATGTTAACGCCTGTTGCGTTATTACCACTAACCGTATCAACTAATATTGGTGTTCCTGCTGTGTGACTTGATGCTGTAGCGCTTAGGTTTATGTTACTTGATACTGTTCCTGAAACGGTTATGTATTCAACTTTCCCCTTTGACTCTATACTTGTTGGAAACAGTCCTATTCTAGTGAACGCACCAGTAAAAACCTCTGCACTAATAACTGTTTCTTTTGGTATACTATCAACAAATAATTCGTATGATGTTCCTGTCTTTGTTATCTTTATGGTGTAAAAATCACCTTTAACCAATGCAATGTCACTGTAAAGATCTATATCCCCTGCCGATGTTCTTAGCTGAAAAAGTGGAGATGCTGTGTTTAAATCCCAGCAAAAAACATTATTCCCTACATAGCTCTCGTCACCAAACACAGCAAATCTATTGTTTGCATCTTCAAAAGCCATCCTAAACTCAAGAACAAAGTTAGTTTCACCAACTAGTGAATAATTTATAGTTGCGTAAGCGTTTACACCGTCAAACTGTAAAACCCAAGCCATTAGATTAACTCAACACTAAAATCAGCATCAAGCAAAGGAACTCTAACCTCGTAATTGCCTGGTTTTTTACCACTCATATCAATTCGATATTTATTAGCTGTCTGTATATGCACGTTACGACCTGCGTTTTCATCGTTAAAGCCTACCTCTTTGCGCCATACTGTAACTGCTACTTTTTCAGGTAAGTCAGCGTTTAGTGTAATAATTATTTCTTCGCCTGGTTGGTAACTGATAGCTATGGATTTATACAAGTCTTTAGTTGAATTGAATTGCGCTTGTGTTGCGTTTTCGTGTGGATTTGAAATTACTGTACTTTTAGACCAAAACAGATCAACTAAGGCTTGATTAAATATACTATTATCAACTAGTTTTTGCGCCCCTGCACGATTAAGTAATCCATCCTCTTTAGTTGGGTCTGATGCAAAGCCCGTAGTATTCGCGCTATTCAATACAGTGCGGCAAAGTGAGCCTATAGTTGTATAAGGCATTTGAGGCGTTAATTTCACTGGAGTTGCGTTTGCTATGTTAGCTTCCAAAGCGTCTAGCATACCCATAATGCCAAAAAACTGAGATGATACACCTGCTGATATTGGCTTATATGTAGTTATACTGTAATCTTGCGCTAACTCTAAAGCATCGAACTCTGATAATAATTTCATTTAATCGCCCTGTTTAATGTCTTTACTGATAGCCCATAAATCAGAGCCTGTTATTCTTGATACTCTACTATCCCTAAATAGTCCACTAGCTGCTGCGATCAATTCAAAGCAATACCAGTGGTTATCTGGTTTTTTCTTTATTCTGAAAAATATTGCAACAACTGATTTAAAATCGTAACATTTGCCGACTTGATTATATAAAAACACTCTAGCTTCTTTATCATCACAAACTATCTCTACTGTATCTGTTTTTTTATATCTAGCCATGAACTCATTAATCGGTGTTTTTATTACACCCTTTAAAGCTGTAGCCTCTATAATGTACTTACTGTCAGCAGTCAATACACCGCAATGATGCCACCTTGACCATGTAATAAGCCTGATCAGTATACTGGCTATACTATTATTTCTAGCAAAAATTACTTTCATAATTACCTACACAAATAAACTAACTGTTACTAATCGCTAAATGATTTTTTAATATCCAAAACATGCTTAAACAGTAACGCAATTAAAACAAGCAAACCTACAATAGATGTTACGCCCTGTATAATAGGAGCGCCATAATCAAGCCATACGTTAGACGTAAAAAAGCCCGTAACCGCCACTGCCGTCTTAGGGTGATCCGCTATCACTTCTATTGTTTGCTTTATTGTTTCTTTCATTTATCCTTCTCTTTCGCTGCCTAATGTTTCTGCATTGTACCATGCGCTTTACGGCTATCAAAATTAACAAGATAATCCATAACACATTGTAAAGGTAATCTAATTCGTCCATGGCTCAACCTTAAAACCAGTAACAGCAATTGAGCAATAGAGACTATCTCGTATATCTCATCATAAGATTCTGGCTGCATTCCGTGTTTAAATAATAAAATACCATACAGATTAACTAGTATTAACGAATAATTCATATAAGAGACTAAGCGATACTTTAAATTAAGCTTATAAGCAATAATCAACTCTACTAATGCTGTGATAGCGTAATAGTATTCAGTTGGTAAATGCAAAGTGACCGAGATATAAAAAGCCCATCCTAGCAGTAATGCCTCGGCAGCTTTTGACGTTTTTTTGTTAAAGTAGAGGCCGCACAATGCAGCCACTATTAAGTATTGATAAGGGTACATTAAAATTACTTCTTATCTGGATCGTGACCGTTACCGCCTGGCATAAATCTAACCCTTTTAAATCGAATGGAGTTTAATTATAACACTATTTTATCTAATTCACATTCAAACCATGCTGATTTAAACTTTTCAAATGTTGATGCGCCTAGTGGGGTGTTATATATTCTTTTGTAATATCGGTATATTTCAAATATTTCTTTATGGTCTGGCAGTGTGGCTTTATCCATTGAATATTTCAATCTAGCCATAGCGCAAGCGTACATTGGATTAATGATTAACATCGTATCACCCTCATCAACTTCCTCGTTTATTATTGCTCGAATCTTACGCCCGACATTAGATTTTAATGCATCGCAATTCATCCAAACATCATCTTCTGTCACTGGCTCCATCTGCCAAACACCAAGAGCAGGCCCGTCAATCTGCTTAATGTAATAGCCGCATTTACTTTCAATAGCTGCTGTGGCTAATAATAACATTTGTGCATTTTTACTATTGTAATTACCGCTCATGTATTCAAGAGTCGGTTTAATTATGTAATCTAAAAGTTGTTGAGAATTCATATATCACCCAAAATTTATTAAATATATTGACAGCCCTATGGCTGCGTAAATGATAAAGCCGATGCAGAATTGATTAAATGTTAATCCAGCGTTTATGTCTCTTCTTCCGTTATCCATTTTCTTTTATAAACACACCATTAACCATAGTGCCCTTACGGTCTTTGATGTCATTGTAAGCAACATCTAAGCACTCTTTTATCGTTAGGTTGTTGCGGGTAGCGATATTAATCAATACAACGATTATATCTCCTATGTCGTCCCGTATATCTTTACCGCGCGCTAGATTTCCTGCTAACTCTCCAGTTTCCTCGATTAACTTAAGGAATTGAGCTTGGTCAGTTGAGCCATTAATTAAATTTCTGTCGTGATGCCATCGTGCTATTTTATTTGTAATCATGATAATCCTTTTATTTATTTGTTTATTTACAACCAAGCCAGCCGAAGTAAGCTGCACTTCTTGTATCTTTATTGCTTCGACCTGTCCAACCCGTAACCTTTTCAAACTGGGCTTTGTCTTTTTTCCACATTTTAGATATTTTATGCTTTACGATTTTCACATTGTACCACTCGCAAACCCTTTCAATTTCCGCTTGTGATTGCTGACACATACCAAGAGTTCGAGATCTTGCTTTAACCTCGGCTAAATCCTTTCCTGAGTAGCTTTTTTTAGGCTTCATAAATACGGCGTTGCTAGCACAAACATCTTCAACATGAACAACTAAAGACTCACTACATAATGCGTAGTTTTTTATTAATATTATTAATTTCATTAACGGCAGGCTCTTAACCTCTATTAACTCATTGTCTAGATAAACAGAAACTCCATGCGCTTTGCTGTCTGGATCTATCCCTATAATTACATTGCTCATTTTCCTGTGTCCATTATAGCGTTATATACATCATCTGGCGGTATCGAATAGCCATCCAAGTTCATCTCACTTAACATCATAGCGAATATTTCGCTTTGCTTGCCAAATCTTTCAGTAAACATGTACTTATTGTGAGTTACGTTATATTGATTGTTACTGCTGATATCGTGCAAGTCAAAAGGCACTGGGATGATAAACCAATGACCGATAGCTACTTTATTATGCTTTGATGATCTACCTGTTACGTGGTGTAATTGAAAAACACCATCTTGAGCGTACCCACCTGTATATAACATATGAATATTTTCATTAGCCCAATTTGCTATATCAGACATCCACTTTCTTTGTTTTGCGTTTGCAGGCTTAGCTGCCATTAGATCACCTCATGTATAAATTATTGGATTATCTATACATGTAAATATAACGTGCATAGATAATTAGTTTATTTGAACTTGTTAAGTAGATTAGTAAACCATGATTTGCTTTTCTTAACTCTTTTACACTCTGTATGTGCGTAATTAATGCCGTGAACTTTCTTTTTATTCTGTCCAATTTGTATCGTCTGCCGACAATGATAGCACTGAGTTGGTTTTCTGTTTATCATGCTAAACCTCCGCTTATCATCTAACACACCGCTGTGGAGGGCGCAAAAACCGCGCCTCCGAGCTTTATGTTATATGTACTTACTTCC
>TARA_R110001599_G_scaffold9507_4_pt1 | contig 43238 bp, 49 predicted proteins | sample TARA_R110001599 | Tara Oceans TARA_R110001599 (sample SAMEA4398360) | marine metagenome | biome: Polar Biome; feature: [MES] marine water layer (ENVO:01000295) within the mesopelagic zone...; material: water (ENVO:00002006), including particulate matter (ENVO:01000060) such as...... | reverse complement strand
GACAAAGGATGGCTTTTATCGAGAAAATACACACAGGAGCTTTACGCCGCGATTTTTATAGAAAAAATTACAAAAATACTAAATGAACAATAAGACAATATTAGGCTTTTGGTCGAACCATGACTGCTCATACGCTCTTCTTGAGAACGGAGTTCCCGTAATCCATGACGAGTACGAGAGATTTATTAGAGAAAAAGAACCTCCTGGAGACTCACTTGATTTTTACTGTAAAAACTTTGGCGACTTTAATAACATCAAGCACTTCGCCACTTGTCATCCTATATCCAAATCAAGGCAATATCTATCTTTTGAAAGCCTAGTAAACACAGTAGACCAAAATGACGGGACCCTCACTATCGTAGGACATCACCAAGCTCATGCGGCGAATGCGTTTTTTTCTAGCAACCTAGAAAGAGCCCTTATAGTAACAATGGATGGAGGAGGAATAGAAGATAAAAAGGGGACTGCTTCTGCATTTACGGTTTGGCAGGGAGACGGAAACAAAATAACAGAACTTGAGATTCTTCCTTACTATAAAGTCAATATAGGCTCTGTATGGACCAGATGTACAAGATATATATTTAACTTACAGTCTGGGTGGCCCACGGGACACCAAGCTGGAACAATCATGGCGATGGCTTCCCTCGGAGACGCAAAAAAATATGTAAAAGACTTTTCAAGAATGCTAAAGCAAGACCTTTCTGCCGCATCTTTTAAACCGCCAAATCAACCGAAAGGAGCTAACACGGGAGATGATCCTATACATCCGTATTTAAACAAGTTTAAAATCATAGCCGAACAGTCAGAAGAAGAAAAAATGGATCTTGCTGCAGGACTACAACTAGCTACTGAAATCTATGTTCGAGACTTACTAAAAAGCTATATTACAAAATATTCCGCGAAGCATTTATGTTTATCAGGAGGAGTAATATTAAATTCAGTATTAGCGGGAAAATTATTTGATTGGTTTCCCGAGTTAAAATCAATATATGTCACACCAACTCCGCATGACGGAGGCCTAGCTATCGGTGCCGCACAATATGTATGGCACCAAATACTCAACAATCCAAGAGTCACATGGAAAGACAACTGCACTCCATATCTCGGGAAAACCTATTCCAAAGAAGAAATTAAAAAGACAATGGAATCGTTAACGGAAATAAAAACCACGACTGCCACGATTGACGATATAGTAGGTTTTTTAGCCGACCAGAAGATTGTAGCTGTATTTGGAGGAGGGTCTGAATCAGGGAGAAGAGCCTTAGGCAACAGGAGCATTTTAGCCGATCCGAGAAGCTCAAAAATGAAAGACAAGGTCAATGAAAAAGTAAAACACAGGCAGTGGTTTAGGCCATTTGCCCCCTCAATCCTTAAAGAAGAAGTAAAAAACTGGTTCGAAAAAGATATAGATAGTCCATACATGAGCTTCTGCACAAAATTCAATTCAAGGAAGAACGAAGTCCCTGCCGTGGCTCACTTTGACTCAACCGCAAGATTACAAACGGTCACAGAAAACGACAATAAATGGTACTACGGTTTTTTAAAAAAATGGTTCAAAAAATCTGGCGTCCCCATCATTTTAAATACTAGCTTCAATGACATGGAACCTATATGCGAAACGCCAGAGCATGCGATAAAATGTTTTCTTAAAACAGAGATAGACTATTTATATTTTTATGATCACGACATCTTAATTTCAAAAAAATGAATATACTCCCTTGGACCGTAGATGAAAACTGGATTTGCGACAGGATAGCTAACGAATGGAACTTAAAGGCTAAATCCCATAGTTGTAACAGCATAGACGAGGCGGATATTCTATGGATCCTTTCTGGTTGGGCTTGGCGCTCCATAAACCCAAATATATTAACAAGTAAAAAAATTGTACTAACAGTTCATCATATAGTTCCAGATAAATTCACAAATTCAAAGCTTCAGGATTTCCAGCAAAGAGACTCTTTTATAGACGCGTACCATGTGCCATGTAAAAAAACAAAGGCATCCATAGAGCACCTCACAAATAAACCTATACATATAATTCCTTATTGGGTAAATGGAGAGCTTTGGAGGCCCCTAGAAAACAAAAAAGAACTTCAAAAAAAATACAACATACCGAGCGACTGTTTTATAATTGGCAGTTTCCAAAAAGACACCGAAGGATCTGATCTTAAAACGCCTAAGCTAGAAAAAGGACCAGATATTTTTTGCGATATTATTGAGAGGCTAAACCCCAAGCCCCATGTAGTGCTTGGAGGATGGAGGAGAGAATACATTATTAACAGGCTTAAAAGCAAAAACATTAGTTTTTCCTTCTTTGAGCTTGTTGATTTAAATTCTTTGAATGAGCTCTATAATTGCTTAGACCTATACTTAGTTACATCAAGGCACGAAGGAGGCCCACAAGCAATTCTAGAGGCCGTAGCAACCGACACTCCAATCCTATCTACAGATGTTGGGATAGCAAGGAGCGCATTAAGCGAGAAGTGTATCATGAACAATGTAGATGAATTTGTTGACTTTATAGAAAAAGGAAAATTATCAAAATACACTGAGGAGCATCGGACTAATCACGAAAAAGTCAACAACCTTAGAATACCCCAGGCATTCGATTTTTATTTAAAAATGTTTAAATCTCTATGAAAGTTTTTGTAATATATAGCCCAGTAGATAAGCCTGCGGGAGGTGGAAACCAATTTATTAAAATGCTCAAAAACCAGTTTGAGTCCCAAGGGCTTCTCGCAGAAGCTCCAGATAAAGCCGATATATTTCTATTTAATAGCCACCACCATATAAAAATAGTACATTCTTATAAAAAAGCGTTTCCAAATAAGAAGTTTGTACACAGAATTGATGGCCCAATAAGACTATACAATAACCTCGGGGACCCGAGAGATCAACAAGTATATTTTGCGAACGAGACGTTTGCCGATGCAACAGTATATCAAAGCGAATGGTCTAAAAATCAAAACCTCAAAATGGGTCTTGAGTTGAAAAAGTTTTATACGGTAATACAAAATTGCTCAGATGATAATATATTTTTCCCAATACAAAAAACAGAAAGACAAAGTAAAACTAGACTAATATCAAGCTCGTGGTCAACCAACCCTAAAAAAGGGTTCGACTTTTACAGGGCCTTAGACAAAAGCTTAGACTTTAACCGATATGAATATTATTTCGCTGGAGAACCTAGGGTAGATTTTAAAAATATAAAAAACCTAGGAGTGCTAGGTTCAAAAGAACTAGCTAACGAATTAAGAAAATCAAATATTTTCATTACCGCAAGCGAAAACGACCCCTGCTCAAACTCTTTAATCGAAGCGGTAAGCTGTGGGCTAACATGTATAGCTCGCAATAGCGGGGGACACTCAGAGATTATCAAAAACAATGATTTATTGTTTGAGAATAAGCTAGACTTCTTAAGGATATTAGAGGATCTAAAAGGTAAACCGATCAGCCCTGAGACAAAAATCAGCAAACCAAAAGAAGTGACTGAGAAATATCTTAACTTCTTTAATAAAATCTTAACATGACACCTAAGCTATCTATCGCCATACATAGCGGAGTCTTTGGTTACTGGCCTCTACTCCAAAACCTACTAAAATCCTTTTTAGTCTGCAATGAATACCCAAGCATTGAAATTATACTTGTTGAATCTGGTGGCAATAAAAAAATACGAGATTGGTTTGAGAAGATCGACTTTGATGATTTTTTCATAAACCTAGACGGTCAAAAAACAACCATCCGAAAACACCCCAATGTCTCAATAGATAAAACCTTAAAATTTATAGATTTTGATCCTTTAATAACAGGAAGGAACTCCTGCTATAGCAGGGCCATTAGCCAATGTATCGATTCATTTAAGGGCGACTTTTTCGTCATGCTCGCGGAAGACAATCAGTTTATAATTAAAGGAGATATTATTAATGACTATTTAAAAATCTTAGACAGCCTCGGAAAAGACCGAAGCATGATATACTTTTTTTCTCAACAGAGGTACAAGTTCGACAAAAAAAACAACCAATCAATTGGCCCCAGAAAAACGACAAAGACAGATCTTTTGTTTTTTACTCCAGTTCAACAAAAATGGGATATGGGAGCTATTTGCAGCAAAGAGCTTTACTTTAGAATGGAAAAAATGAGGGAAGACAGGGAGCTAAAAAAAGAAGATGCTTTAGATGTAAATCATGGATTCGTACAACAAAACACTCTCTTATTTAGCCTTTGCGAGGGGAGGAGGGTATACCCATCTATCCCTTGCGGAGCATGGATGTATAACGACCACATAGAAAAAGCTAAAAACAAAATAGCAGAAATTACAAGAGATGACCCAAACTCAATACTCTACAAAGTGCAAAACAAGCAACGTCTTCTTGACTCCCTTAAAAACAAAACCTGGAAAACACCTCTTTCTACAGAAGATTATTTAATTGAAAGTTAGTGCATGATTAGGTAAGATTACCTATGGAAAAACCCCTAAGAAAGTTCCTTCCAACATTTTCTGATCTTATCGACAGGCTTTCAATTTGCTTGTTGAAATCTATTTTTATACCTGAAAACAAGAAGCAGTACATTGAGGAAATTAGCCTAATTAAACATGACATTGATTTGATTTGCGAGGAAAAAGAAATGAAGTCTAACTCTAATCTGATTTGGGCTACAATGATCATAATGCTGTCCAATCGATATATTTGGGAAAATGAAAGTGAGGCGCGAAGTGGCGACGATCAAAACTTAAAACTCTTAAAACTAACCCACTCAATTAACGGCGTTAGAAACAACGCAAAGAATCTATTGTCAAGAGAGCTAGGAGAAAGAGTGGATCTTAAAGTTGACTGTTTGGCCGCGGAACTAAAATCTGAATTTGAAAACTGGGAGGTCTTTAAAGATGATGGACAATAAAATAAACATTTTAGTTACGGGCGGAGCGGGATACATTGGCTCGGTATTAATAGACCAACTACTAGAGCTAAACTTAGTTAGAAAAGTTTACGTATTAGACAGTCTCATTTACAAGCAGGAGTCATTTTTTCATTTTTTTAAATACTTTAAAAACAATAAATTTGAGTTTGTCTACGGCGACGTTAGAGACGCCAAACTACTAAGGGAATGCTGTAATAAAGTTGACGTAATAATCCCGTTAGCGGCGATTGTTGGTTTTCCAGCGTGCGACAAGGACAAATTACTATCCTCTCAAGTAAACCTTGACCAAGTAAAACAAATTTGTAAATTCGCAAGCAAGGATCAGTTTATTATCTATCCAAATACGAACAGCGGCTACGGGACAGACGAGTCCCAAGAAATCTGCACAGAGGAAACTCCGCTAAACCCCATTTCCCATTACGGACGAACTAAATGTGACGCAGAAAAAGCCGTACTTGACTCACAAAAAGGAATGACCCTAAGACTAGCAACTGTCTTCGGATGTTCCCCGAGAATGAGGATTGATCTTTTGGTTAACGATTTTGTATATAAGGCTTGCGTTGATAAATGCATAGTCCTCTTCGAGCACCACTTCAGGAGAAACTTTGTGCATGTATCAGACGTAGCTGGAGCTTTTACGCATTTTTTAACAGAGAACTATCTAAGCCACGGCGCACATACAGAGCAAGTCTTTAACGTCGGATTATCCTCGGCAAATTGCACAAAACTCCAGCTCTGCGAAAAAATCAAAGAAGCTTTACCTTATTTTGTTATTAAGACTTCTGAATTCGCTTCAGACCCAGATAAAAGAGATTATATTGTGTCCAATAAGAAATTAGAAAACTTAGGGTGGAAGCCGCAATTTTCCTTGGACGACGGCATACAAGAATTAATCTCGCTTTATTCTGCAATTAAAAATATTAACACAAACTATACCAACCTGTAATGGATAAATTAGACATATTATTTGTTCATCCAAACTCTTCTAGAAAAGTATATCAAGATCTAAGTAAAGACTTTTCAGCCATAGAGCCTCCTATTTGGGCAGCTATGCTATGCAAATATATTGCCGATAAAGGATTTGGCGCTGAAATCTTAGATTGCGAAGCGGCAAGAATATCTAGTGAAGAAGCGGCGCAAACTATACTAAGCCTTAGCCCTAGAGTGGTGTGCTTTGTGGCGTACGGGCAACAGCCATCAGCCTCCACTCAGAACATGGTAGGCATTATGGAGATAATGGACTTGATTAAAGATAGCGATATAGTCCGCATATACACTGGACCACACCCATCCGCCCTACCTCGCAAGACAATAAAAGACGACGAAAATGCCCTAGTCTGCCAAGGTGAAGGGCCTAGAACTTTCGAGAGCTTGTTGAAGGTTACTGACTTTGACGACTATTCTCAATTAAGCAAAGTTCCAGGATTATGGTACCGAAATAAGACTACTGGCCTAATACAGAGCACTCCTCAAGCCCCACTCATAACAAACTTGGACGAAGAGATTGACATGCTACCGATTGAGTACTTGGACCTTAAAAGCTACAGAACCTCTAATTGGCACAGCTGGACAAACAATAACGAAACAGCTCCATTTGCATCTATCTACACCAGCTTAGGATGCCCTTTTAAATGTAACTTTTGCATGATAAACGCTCCATTCAATCACGGAGATACAAAAAATAATGTTTTTAGAAACTGGAGCCCTGAGAACATAATTAAAAAATTCGATTTTTTTGCTGAAAACAATATTAAAAATATAAAAATTGCAGATGAAATGTTTGTGTTCAAAAAGCAGCACTATGTAGAACTATGCAAATTAATACATGAAAGAAAATACGACTTTAATATTTGGGCTTATGCGAGAGTTGATACGGTAAGGGAGCAACATTTAGAAGTTCTCAAAAATGCTGGGGTTAACTGGTTGGCTCTAGGAATAGAATCAGCCAACCAAGTAATAAGACAAGAAGTGACTAAAGGTAAATTTCAAGAAACTAATATCAGAAATATTATAAATAAAATTAGCGAACATAATATTTCTTCGCTTGGCAATTATATCTTTGGACTACCAAAAGATAACATGGAAACGATGACGGAAACGTTGGCTTTATCCTTAGAACTAGAAACAGACTACGCAAACTTTTATTGTGCTATGGCGTACCCTGGATCTCAACTACACAGAGATTTTAGTAAACAAAACCCTAAAGCCCTTCCAGAGAACAATGATGCAGGATGGATTGGCTATTCTCAACATGCATACGAAACATTTAATTTACCCACTGACAACTTATCAAATACGGAAATTTTAAAGTTTAGAGACGAAGCGTTTATTAAGTATTTTACAGACCGCCCATATGTAACCAGAATGGCTAAAAAGTTCGGCACGGGATTTCAAAAGGAAATAGACAAGATGCTTAATACAAAATTAAAAAGAAAATTATACGATAAATAAATGCTAACGAAATTAACGCCAACTGATTTAATAAATTTTGAAGAAGATATAGCTGCTGAATTTAATTCTGCAAATATAAAGGCTCCAATTCATCTCAGTAATGGAAACGAAGAGCAAATCATTAAACAATTTAAAAACATTAAAGAGAACGATTGGGTACTGGCAACATGGAGAAGCCATTACCAATGCTTGCTAAAAGGAGTTCCGCATGAAATTCTAAAAGAAAAAATCATGAAAAAAGAATCAATGTTTTTATGTTTTCCCGAATACAAAATTTTCAGCTCTCCAATAGTAACAGGAAACCTGCCGATAGCAGTTGGTATTGGATTAGCGCTCAAACGAGACAATAAAGACTCGCGTGTTTATTGTTTCTTAGGGGATATGACAGCAGAAACAGGCTCGTTTTCTGAATGCTTAAAATATGTAACGAATCACAAACTGCCAGTCAAGTTCATTATAGAAGACAACAACAAATCTGTTTGCACGCACACAAGAAAAACTTGGAACTCCAATACCCTTTCTTTTGAATATAACGATAGCGAATATTTAACGCATTACAAATACGAAAGTAAATGGCCTCACGCTGGAGCTGGAACTAGAGTTAACTTTTAATGAAAAACTATTTTAATGAACTCAAGAGAGCGATGAATATGCTGGCAACGCATCCAGATACGCTATTCTTAGGTCAAGCCGTCGCCTCAGAAGGGACAGCTATCAGAGGAACCTTGGCAGATGTACCAGAATCAAAACTTTTAGAGATGCCCGTTTGCGAAGACATGCAGATGGGAATGACAAACGGGATTGCATTGTCAGGCAAGATCCCTATTTCAATATTTCCTCGTTGGAATTTTTTACTTTTGGCAACCAATCAAATTGTTAATCATTTAGAAAATATACCAAAAATTTCTAAGTATAAAACGAAGGTAATTATCAGAACATCAATCGGCTCAGAAACGCCGCTTTACCCTGGGCACCAGCACGTAGGAGATTACACAGACGCTTTTCGAAAAATGGTAAACAAAATAGACATTATAAGACTAGACAAAACAAAAGACGTCTATCCTTCATATTTAAAGGCCCTAAACCGTAAAGATGGAAAATCCACTTTGTTAGTCGAGTGGGGAGACGGATATAATGAAGACTGGGAGGTCAACGCATGAAAAAAGCATTAATAACAGGAATATCGGGAAGCGGAGCCAGTTACCTTGCGGACTTTTTACTAACTCAAGGCCTCGAGGTGCACGGCGTTGCGAGGTGGCACAGCACAACTAACAATAGCAATTTAAAAAAAATAATTAATGAAATATCAGTGCACGAATGCGACTTACTTGACTTAAGCTCAGTAATAAGAACTCTGCGCAAAGTAAAGCCTGATTATATTTTCCACCTAGCCTCTCATGCCAACGTTAGGTCATGCTTTGACAACCCTATTGCAGTAATGAATAACAACGTAAACTGCACGATTAATTTATTTGAAGCAATTAGACTTGAAAATCTAGATCCAATTATTCAACTTTGTGGAACATCTGAAGTTTACGGACAAGTTAAAGAGGAAGATCTTCCAATAACGGAAGAAAACAAGATTGACCCAGTAAACATTTATGCTATATCCAAGCTCGCTCAAGAAAAGATTGCAAAGTCATATTATTTGTCGTATGGTATGAAAGTTGTAATAACTAGGATGTTTGCTTACATTAACCCGCGTAGACGAGACATCTTTTCAAGTGCTTTTGCAAAAAAAATCACCGATATAGAGAAGGGAGAAATAAGAACACTAACCCACGGAAACCTTGAGTCAACGAGAACGCTGCTAGACGTTAGAGACGCTATGGAATCTTATTGGACAGCCTCCAACAACTGCGCTTATGGTGAAGAGTATAACATTGGCGGAGAAACAGTTATCACTGTTGGCGAATTTTTAAATATTTTAAAATCTAAAGCTAAAGTGGCTATCCCGTCAGAAGTTGATCCTGATCTATTCAGGCCAATAGATGTTACGCTGCAGATACCATCGGTTGATAAGTTCAAGAAAAAAACAGGATGGAAGCCAAAGCGCTCATTTGAAGATAGTGTCGCATTATTATTAGATTATTACAGAAATGAAAATTAAATATCCATTAGCAAAAGAAACGATTAACGATCAAGACATTGACGCGCTATGCGATTGGCTTAAAACTTACCCGCGCCTAACGAAATCAGACCTAACGCTAGAAGTAGAATCCGAATGGGCTAAATTTATAGGCACAAAATATTCCTTGTTTAACAATTCTGGCTCTTCGGCTAATTTATTAATGGTTTATGCGGCAATGGCGGCAGGCAGAATCAATAATAAAAAAATAGCTGTTCCAGCAACAGGTTGGTGCACTACAATTTCCCCAGCCATGCAATTAGGACTAACCCCTATCATGGTCGGAACTGACAAAGACACTTACGGAATGGATTTGGATAAGCTAGAGAAAGTCTGCAAAACCACAAAGCCTGACGCAGTAATATTTGTTCAAGTTTTAGGAGTTCCACATTATAAAGAGAGGCTTCTTGAGCTGAAAGAGAAATATGGATTTACTTTATTAGAAGACGGCTGCGCCGCCCTCGGTGCAAAATATAATGACGGAAGCAAGGTTGGAACAATTGGAGACATGTCTTCTTTTTCTTTTTACTTTGGACATCAGCTTTCAACAATCGAAGGAGGTATGGTCAACACAAGTGACAAAGAACTTCACGACATGTTATTAATGCTAAGGTCTCATGGGTGGGGTAAAGATTTAGATGAAGAAAAATACAATAAACTTATAAAAGAAAACAAAATTGACGACTTCCACAAAGCTTTTACATTTTTCGTTCCTGGATTTAACTTAAGAGCAACAGACCTTCAAGCGTTTATTGGTTTAAGACAAATAAGGAAGGCTAATTCGATATGCCAGAGAAGGAATGAAAACCATTTAAGATACGCAGAGAACCTAAAAGACTGCGTTAGCTTTCAAAAATGGGACAATAACTACCCAGTTTCAATTTCCTTTAGCGCTTTATCGAAATCTAAAGGCCATAGGAAAAGAATTATTAACAATTTAGTAAACAACGGCATTGAAACAAGAATATTTAGTGCAGGAAACCTCGGCAGACACCCATTCTGGACGAACAAATACGGAATATTTGTAGATGAAATGAGCGACAGGATATATCAAACTGGCTTCTTTGTGCCGAACTACCCAGAACTAAAACTAGAAGAAGTCGATTTAATTTCTGAAGTTATAAAAAATTCGTGAAGATACTAGTAATAGGCGAAAGCTGTACAGACAGATTTGTTTACGGTCACGTGCAAGACAGAAAATGTCCAGAAGCGCCAGCGTTTATATTATCTCCAAGCAGTACATCAGAAAACGCAGGAATGGCAGCGAACACGCAGGCAAACGTTAAAAGCCTTGGCGTTCATTGCGACATTATAACTAACTTAGAGCAAATTATAAAAGAAAGACTAGTAGATGTTAACTCAAACTATCTTTTATTAAGAGTAGATCATAATGAAAACTCAGTCAACAGAATTGATCGAACCAACATAAGCCCTGAAAAGCTTAGCGAATACGAAGCAATAATTATCTCTGATTACAACAAAGGCTTTTTGTCCGAGAGCGACATACAATACATATGCCAAAATCATAAATTAGTTTTTTTAGACACTAAGAAAATCCTGGGCGACTTTTGCTTGAACGCTAAGTATATTAATATTAACAATTTCGAGTACAGAAAGTCTCAGCCCTTTATTAACGAGGAGTATTTTTATGAAAAATTAATAATAACACTTGGCCCCAAAGGGTGCCAACATAAAGACAAAATTTACCCAGTTAAAAAAATAGAAGTAATTGACCAAGTCGGTGCGGGAGATACCTTTATAGCATCTCTGGCGGTTAAATTTACGAAAAACCCTGATATAGCCAAAGCAATAAGATTTGCAAACTCTTGTGCTACAGAGGTAGTAAAAAAGAGGGGAGTAGCAACAGCCCACAATGAATAAAATTTATTTTATACTAGGTGAAATGACGCATTTGCGCTATTTTATTCCACTAGTTAAAGAATACAACAGAAGAAAAATTCCTTCATGTTTTCTTATTTTTTTTAGTGGCAAATATAATTGCCCCAGTAAACATAAAAATGAACTAAACAATATATGCAAGGAATACAGTATAGAAAAAAAAACAGCAAGCGAATTTCAAGAAAAAAACAAAACAATACTATGCGTGGAATCCTCATGCGCTAAAGCCGTGGAACAATTAGGAATCAAAAAGCGAAACAGTTTTTACGTCCTGACTTCCCAATTTGATTTCGTTCAGAATTATGACTTTTACGCAAAATACGCCAAGCGCGTTATTTTTCCTTCTCGATGGTTCCTGGATCACTGTAGGCTTTTCGTCGGAGACAAGCGCATCAGAGCGACATCTTGGTCTGAGGAAAAAATTAATTCCCCCAAAAATGTTTTTCTAGGATCACCAAAGTACGACATAAAATTAGATAGAGAAAAAATCATAAATAAATACAACTTGTCAAACAAAAGAAAAGTTTTATTTTTGTTTCCAGCCGTTTCACAGCAAAGCGGAATGTGGACAACTAAAGAAAAAAGAGGACTAAGCGAAGGGCAGATTAACGACGTATACGGTATAATCAGGAGCTTAGGTTTTGAGGTTTTAGTTAAGTCTAGAATCAAGCATCCAATAATAAAGAGCTGTAGCGGCGACCGCGACTTCTATGACGAGTCTTGGTTCCCGCACACTACAATGGAGCTCATGGAGGTTTCAGATTTGGTAATTATGGTAGACAGCACGTCAATAAAAGAATGCGTTCTGCAAAGAATCCCGTTTATTAATATTGGACTAATAAACGAGAAAGTTCGAATAAACGCAAGGAACATGACAGAACCCCTACTTAAATACAATTATTGCCAAAATTACGACAACCCTCCAGGCATAAACCAGTTAAAAGATAAAATTAAACATTTAACAAGTAATCAATTTCACGAAGAATTTAATGAAGCAAAAAAAACATACCTCTTCGAGCCTAATGAGTCGTCTAAAAAAATAGTTGATTTTATAAAAACCCAAGAATAACATAAAGGTGACATATGAGCGATTATCTTAGCGTTGTTTACAACAAGGAAGTAAAGCCCTATACTTCTTACCCTCAAAAATTTATTTCCCACCTGTTTGACCTCTATGGAATGAAACAGGGTAGAAGACTCTTGGAGCCTGGCGTCGGCCGCGGCGAATTCTTACGCTTGTTTAAAGAGCTAGGCCTCGAAGTTAGTGGGTTAGATATATCAGAAAAAGCAAGAGAACTGTCACCAGACATGGACATTTCAGTACTAGACGCAGACGCGTCTGCTTGGCCGTACCCAGATAATTCATTTGATTTTATTTATAGCAAGTCTTTCGTAGAACACCTAAATGAACCAGAAAAATACTTCTCTGAATCTTTTCGGATACTGAAGCCTGGAGGCACGCTAATAACCCTAACCCCAGACTGGGAGTCGCAACATAAAACTTTCTACGACGACTATACGCATGTTAGTCCGTTTACTTTTGTTCGGCTAGAAAGGATGCACTCTTTATCTGGGTTTAGAAATATAAAAACGTCAAAATTCAGACAATTGCCAACAGTTTGGAAATACAAGTTTTTAAATTATTTTTGCGCGGCCATATCCCCGCTTGTCCCAGTAAGAACAAAAAACAAAACGCTAAGATGGTCAAGGGAATTAATGCTTCTGTCCTCTGCAGTTAAACCTCTTGATTAAAACGGTATTTTTTATATAATGTAAGCATGAAAAACGGCACAATATTCAGTGCAGAGATAGGAATTAACCATAATGGGGATATAAACCTAGCGAAAGAGTTGATTGATCTAGCCTCGACAGCCACATGCACTGCGGTTAAGTTTCAAAAAAGAAATATAAACGAAGTTTATTCGCAAGAGGAACTCGATAAGCCTAGAGAATCCCCGTGGGGCACAACAACGAGAGAGCAGAAGGAAGGGCTAGAATTTTCCATAGAGGAGTATATTCAGTTGGAAAAATACTGCGACTCCGTTGGGATTGACTTTGGGATATCTTGTTGGGATATTAACAGCTTAAACCAAGTAGAAGAGCACTTAAACGTCAAGAGCCATAAAATAGCTTCTGCCATGCTCACGGACAAGGATTTTATTGCTGCGATTAACGAAACAAATAAGCCCGTTATTCTGTCTACTGGAATGAGCACTCCAGAGCAAATTGATAAGAGCGTCTCTCTATTAAAAAATATAGAATATATTCTTGCTTGCACAAGTACGTACCCCACTCTTCCCGCAGAAGTAAACTTGAGGTATATCACGGCTCTAAAATCTCTTTACCCAGGAATAAAAATTGGCTTTTCAAACCATAGCAGCAGTGCGATGTCTCTTTATGCAGCCGCAGCGTTAGAGGCTGAGTATATCGAGTTCCACATAACAAAAGACAGGTCTTCTTACGGATCAGACCAAGCCTCCTCAATCAACAATGCTGTTGGAGTCGTTAGCGGAATGAGAAAAATAAAAGAAATGCTAGGAGTTAGCCAAAAGACAATTCTTGACTCCGAAAAACCTATTCTAAAAAAGCTCAGGAAAGTAGATAACATATAGCCAGGCATGCGAAACGGTTTTTACAAAAATAAAAACATAGCAATAACTGGGGCAGCAGGAGGACTAGGAAAAGAATTTGTTTCTCAGCTTTATGACTTAGGAGCAAATATATTTTCAATTATTAGCCGATCCCACAAAGACGGCAAAGTCGATAATTTTTCTAAAGAAACTTATCATTGCGATTTTACTTCAAACGAAGACATCAAATCCCTAGTTGAGAAAGACTTTTTCGACAAAATCGATATCTTAATAAACTGCGCGGGAGCCTGGATCTTAGAAACTATAGAGGAAATAGACTTGAGCGATTATGATAAAATCATGAACATAAACGTCAAAGCCCCATTCGCCTTGTCTTCTAGATGCGCTCGATCAATGAAAGATAAAAAAAGAGGGATTATAGTGAACATAGGCTCGTCATCCTCTTATAACGGATGCGGCGATGCTGGCGCATATTCCATCTCTAAGCACGCTTTGCTCGGAATGTCTAGGTCACTAGCCAAGTCTCTTAAAAAACACGACATCAAAGTATTAATGTACTCCCCAGGATCAATCCAAACAAAAATGGGCGAGCAAGACACTCGACAAGATTTTAGTACTTTTTTAGACCCAAAAAAAGTCGCAGAGTACATCATATATGCAACAGCTTTAAGTGACGACATGATTATTGATGAGTCTAGAATTAACAGAGTATCTATGCCCTAAATGACGAAGCTAAGACATATAGGAATTACTACCACTAATGCAGAAAAATCCCTTGAACTATATAGGGATTATTTTGGCTTTGTGGTGGTCTGGGATAAGATTGAAGAAGGCGCTTTTATTGATGGCTTGTCGGGCATAGCTAATATAAAAGTTAGAACAATAAAACTAAAGTCAGCAGAAGGAATGATTGAGCTTCTGCAATATTTTTCTCACCCAGAGGAGAATGCCGAAAACCTTACAAATGAAATCACAAAAATTGGCTGCTCTCATTTCGCACTAACAGTAGACGACTTAAACAAAGCATATTCCGATTTAACAGAAAAAGGACTACTGTTTAACAAGGAGCCTCAGACGTCTCCAGACGGAAAGGCGAAAGTATGCTTTTGCAGGGATTTCGACGGGACATTAATAGAGTTAGTTGAAGAGGTTAAAAACTGATATGTTTAGCGTAGAAGGTTTAGTTATCATAATTACTGGAGCTAGTGGAGGGAACGGCTCGGCAATTTCAAACAAGCTTAAGGAACTGGGAGCCACAGTCATAGATTGTGATTTACCTAAATACGATATAACAAAAAACGAAGACCTTGAAAGACTTATTGCAGAAACGCTAAAACAAAACGGACAGATAAACGGCTTAATAAATTGCGCGGGAGTAACATATGGAAATGACCTTTTAAATTATAAAGACGAAGATTGGGACAAAACATACGAAGTAAACCTAAAGGCTCCATATCAATTATCAAAAAAAGCAGCTAAACACATGAAGGCTACAGGAGGCTCAATCATTAATATAACAAGCTTAAATTCTGAACTAGGCTTTCCTAATAATCCAGCATATGTTGCCACAAAAGGAGGGCTAAAGCAATTGACAAAATCCCTCGCGGTAGATCTAGGTAAACACAACATAAGAGTCAATAATATCGGCCCTGGATACATTAGGACAAACATGACGAAACAAGGATGGGCAAACAATAAAGAAGAAATAGAAAAAAGAACCATACTAGGAAGATGGGGAGAGCCACAAGACTTAATCGGAGCAGTGGTTTTTTTACTATCAAAAGCATCAGCTTATATCACAGGTCAAGACATATATGTCGACGGCGGCTATTTGGCGAAGGGCCTATAATTTCATGAAAAAAGTTAAAGTACTAGCTTTAATACCAGCCAGAGCAGGAAGCAAAGGGCTTAAAAATAAAAATGTCAGAACTATAAATAAAATTCCCTTAATTGCTTACAGCATATTATCCGCAAAAAAATCAAGACTGATAGATGAAATTATAGTAACCACGGACAGCGCAAGAATAGCGTCTATCGCGAAAGAATATGGCGCATCAGTGCCCTTTGCCAGGCCAGCCAATGTTTCGCGAGATGACTCCACCGATTACGAAACAATTAAACACGCCCTAGATGAATTTAAAAAAATTCATAAATACGCCCCAGAGATTATCGTTCACCTTAGGCCTACCTCTCCACATCGCCCACTAGGCATTATTGATAAATGCATTAAGCTGTTGTTGAGGCATTCAAATGCAGATAGCCTAAGATGCGTAACAGAATGCACTGGAGCAGTTACACCTTATAAAATGTGGAACATTAAAAACGAGAAGCAACTAAGCCCTGTTATAAATTTACCAGGGATTAAGGAGCCGTTTAACGCGCCAAGACAGTCATTGCCTAAGGCTTATCTACAAACAGGAACGGTAGATGTAGTCAAGGTAGAGACTATTTTAAAAAAAAGAAGCATGACTGGAGACAAAATATTAGCCCAGATAGTTGAAGCAGAATATGCTCTTGACATTGACGATGAAGATGATTTAAAAATCATGCGAGCTAAACTTAAAAACCTAAGCCTTTCTTGAAATAAACCAGAGAACCCATATAATTATTTGATTTTAAAATGAAAAAATATCTAGTAACAGGCGGCGCAGGCTTTATCGGAAGTGCCCTAGTAGACGCTCTTCTAGAGCAAAAAAACGAGGTAATAGTGGTTGATAACTTTTCTTCTGGGAAAGGAAAATTAAACCCAAAAGCCGAGGCTGTAAACCTGGACATTAGCAAGCGACGCAACCGCCTTGTTCTTTGTGAAAAAATGGAAGGAGTCGATACGGTTTTCCATTGCGCAGCTTTAGCGAGAGTACAGCCGTCTATCCAAGACCCCCAAAGATACCATAAAACAAACGTGGACGGAACCTTCAATGTCCTCATGTCGGCAAGAGACAGCGAAGTCCGCAGGGTAGTTTACAGCGCATCATCTTCAGCGTACGGAGATCAGACGGAAACGCCTCAAGTAGAATCAATGCCCACAGCCCCAATAAGCCCCTATGGACTGCAAAAACTTATAGGGGAACAATATTGTTTTGTTTTTTCTAAATGCTATGGATTAGAAACAGTTAGTCTTAGATATTTTAATGTTTACGGGGAAGGGCAAGTTGTGGGCGGAGCTTATTCTACTGTGGTTGGGCTTTTTTTGAAACAAAGACAGGACAGGACTAAGCTCACAATCACAAATGACGGAGAACAAAGAAGAGACTTTACCTATGTCGGAGACGTTGTTCGAGCAAATATCCTAGCTTCACAAAGTGAAAAAGTTGGAGCTGGAGAAGTGATTAACATAGGCAAAGGAGGTAACTATTCGGTCAATGAAATCGCAGAGATAATCGGAGGCGAAACAGAAAACATCGGCGAAAGGCCTGAACCAAGAGAAACTCTTGCGGACAATACGCTCGCAAAAGAGTTGCTGGACTGGACGCCTAAGGTAGACATTAAAGATTGGTTAAACACCAAAGAAAATGGACAACGATAGAAATAAAAAGGACTACTGGCTCCCAAAAGAATTTACTGAAAAAACCGTCACTAAAGCCATAGAAGACAATGTCAAAAGAAAACAAGGCCGAATTAACGAGGTGGTCATTGTCAATGGCACTCCTTTATTTAGCTGGGTTGAATTAAACATAAACGAACTGTGTAACAGGTCGTGTGTATTTTGCCCAAGAAACGAAGGCTACCCGAATACAAACGTTCACATGGAAGTTAGCTTGGCGGAAATTATTGCGACCCAACTCGATAATCTAAAATTCAAGGGAATTGTCAACATCAGTGGAACGGGAGAGCCTTTATTGACTAAACATATCGCCGATATAGTAAAACCTTTTGGTGATAGAAATATACAGATAGAGATAACCACAAACGGAGACAAACTAAAACCAGAACTTATAGAAGATTTATATAGAGCGGGCCTTACGCAGTTAGTGATCAGCATGTATGACGGCCCCGAGCAAATAGATCATTTTACTAACTTATTTAAAGATTTAGGAATTCGTCGCGATTTATATACACTAAGAGATAGGTGGTATGACGAGCAAGACGACTACGGATTAATGTATACGAATAGAGCGGGCTCACTAGGAAGCAATTTTCCTACCCCTAAACGAGGCGCATGCTATTATCCCCATTATACCATTTTTATAGATTGGGATGGCGAGATATTACTGTGCTGCCACGATATGTACAACAAGACTGAGACTTTCGGAAATGTAAACGACCTGCCGCTTCTTGAATTATGGAAGAACCAAAGATTAACTCATTTTAGAAAAAAGCTTAAAAATGGAGATAGATCCGAATCTCCATGTAATAATTGCAGTGCAAATGGAGTTGTTTTAGGAAAGTTTCACGCAGAAAAATGGTAATTAAAAAAGCATATGGTTGCAACATTCAGGATGTAGATGGCAACGTCTTTATTGACACAACTATGGCATGTGGCGCACAGATTATCGGACACAATAACCGCCTAATAAGAAAAATTGGAAAACAAATAAAAAACGGAACGGTATACACAGTTCCCAATGCTCACACTAGAGATGTTAATTTATGTCTTAAAAAACATATTAATCCTGATTTACATAGTGAATATATTTTTTGCAACACAGGAACAGAAGCGAACATAAGGGCCATAAGGCTAGCGAGAGCATATACGGGAAAAAGTAAAATAGCCATGTTTCACGGCGGCTGGCACGGAGGGATAGACGGCTTGATAAACAGTAAGGGAGTACCACTCACAACAAGCGAACTAATTAAAGTTTTGCCATATAATGATGAGGACTGTTTGAATGAAATTACCCCAGACTTGGCGGCAATAATCATAGAGCCCGTTCAAGGCTCAAACCCAAGATCTGACGTTGGCCCATTTTTACAAAAACTACAAAAGCAGTGCTCAGACAAAGGAGTTCTTCTGATACTCGACGAAGTTATGACTGGATTTAGGCTGTCGGCCCGCGGCGGAGCTGGCCTTTTTAACATTAAACCTGATATCGTAACTTATGGAAAAATTTTAGGAGGAGGATTTCCAATAGGAGCGGTCGGCGGCAAAACAAAAATTATGGAAACTAAAGATGTTTTTTATGGGGGCACATTTTCTGGAAACCCTTTGACAATGTATGCCGCTAAATTAATACTTGATACAATTATCAATAAAAAATACATTCAATACAAATACTTAGATTCTCTTGGGGAAGTTTTTAGGAATAAATTAAATTCAATATTTCAAGATCAAAAAATACCAATGCAAGTTATGGGTTGTGGACCAGTAAATAAAATTGTATTTACTGAAAAATTTATAAAGAACAAAAAAGATAAAGATAAACTGGAACAACAAAATCAAGAATATTTTTATGATCGGCTAAGGCTTAATGGGGTACTTGTAAATACAAACAGAATAATTCAATTATCTATGAGCCACACAACTAAAACCGTTGATAAAATAATTAACGCAGCATATCTCGCAGTTAAAGGCTAAAAACAATATTGAATTTTTATAACATATGAATACACCATGGAAAACAGTACAAAAGTTTGATTATAATTCTGTAAGCGAATGCATAAGCAAACTTAAAGAGGACGGCTATAAAGTAAGCGAATGGATTACAGATGTAGGCAATAGGCTAGAAGTTAAAAGCCACAACTACCCCGTGGACCTCTTTAGGGTCAAAGTTTCAGATCTTGGGTTTGATAGCGCGTGCAAATTAAAAGATATATATCAAGAGCTTTTCGCCAAGGGCTTTAACACTGTCTCTCCTGACATTGCAATACTAACAAGATTCTTATACGACGAACAACCAAATGGCGAATGGCTAAGGATTGCCACTCCTTTTGATTCAATGACAGACAGCGACGGAATACCCCATCTCCCAAAACTAGGCAGGGGCCTTGGAATGTATTTTATAGAAACATATTGGAGCTATCGTGATGCAATTTTCCATCCGCATAACGAATTTCTTGTGTCTTCATGATTTTTGAGGAGCTCAAAATCAATGACGTTATTTTGCCAAACAGAGTAACTGCTGCGCCCATGTGTCAATACTCAGCAGTCGATGGCTGTCCCACGGACTGGCACTACGGTCATCTATCTCAACTCTTAACATCTGGCGCGGGCATGGTTATGCTTGAGTCTACCAGCGTTAGCCTCGACGGGAGAATTACGAGCGGCGATCTATCACTAAGCTCGGAGAATAATTTTAAATCAATTCAAAAACTCTTTGGTTTTTTAAGAAACATAAATGATACCCCTATCGGGATTCAGATATCTCACGCAGGCCGAAAAGGCTCGTCATACGTTCCCTGGATTAAGCCTAACGTACCGCTTACTAAGGCAGACGGCGCTTGGCCAACTGTCTCCGCAAGCAATATTGCCAGAGACCTGGGGTGGCCCGAACCCAAAAAACTATCATTGGCCGAGATGCAACAAATAATTTATGACTTTGAAAACTCAGCTAAGGCATCGAAAAATATCGGCTTCGACGCGCTAGAGGTGCACATGGCCCATGGATACTTATTGCATCAATTTTTTTCCCCCATTTCGAACAAAAGGAAAGACGAATACGGAGGCTCATTAAAAAATAGATGTAGATTTCTTTTAGAGATTTCCAAGAAAGTGAGAGAAACCTGGCCAAGTAATAAAATTCTTGGAGCAAGAGTAACAGGCTGCGACTGGCTAGAGGGAGGACTAACGATAGACGATTGTGTATTTTTGACAAACAAACTTAAAGACATAGGATTCGACTATGTATGTGTTTCTAGCGGCGGAATTTTACCTGTAACGAATTTAGCCTTCAAGCCTGGATATCAAACCCACTTAAGCAAAGAGGTTAAAAGTCGCACTGGAATATTAACAAGGACCGCGGGCGAGATAACCTCAGCAGACCAAATTAACAAAATAATTAAAGAAGGCTTTGCGGACTTTGTTGCGGTTGCTCGTAAATTTATACAAGACCCAAGATGGCTTTATAAATACAATAATAAAGTAATCCCCTCCCAATACCATAGATGTTTTCCTCAACCATGAAAGACTCTTATGATATAATCTTATATTTTGGCTGGGTTCATTCTTCGTCTGTGCATAAATATCTTACGTTAAAAGAAGAACTAAACAAACGAGCAAATACTTTGCTAATCTTCGGGAATAGTAATTACGGAATTTCTAACGAATATTTTGAATTATTTGAGGAATTTTGCAATGACGTAGTTATTGCTGATATAAAAAAAACTACAGAAATCCTTTTTAACCATAATCCAAAAATTTTAGTTTTTGGTGGCGCAAAATGGGAATACGATTGGCAAGCGAGGATGAGTTCAAGCTTAAAAGCCGTAACGATACAGCTGCCGCATGGAGTTTTTGGAGAAGTTTGGGTTAAGTGCAACCCAGATTATCTTGCTACATTAGGCCCAGTACATCAATTATTCGTAGACCACCATAAACCTGAATTTAAAAATGTCAAAAAAATTCAAATAAATCCCTGGCTACATGACCTTTGCGAGAAATGCTTACCGAATACATTAAACAAGGAACAGTTTTGTGAAAAGTATGATCTTAACCCAAATAAAGATATATTTATTTGGTTGCCAGATATGCTTTTAGTTTCTGGGGGGGCTGACCTAGATCCGAGATATGGAGTAACCAGACAGGAACTGCTAAATATATATAAAGAGGTTTGTGATCTAGGAAATACGGTGATCAAACTACATCCAAATGAATATAAAAGACATAAAGCCGAAGCAATACAAAATAGATGGTCTTACGAATTAGCAGAAACAACCGCCCCCGTCTTAGACCCTTTAGATAGTCACTGGGCTTATAAATATTGCGATTGCGGAGTAGCTCACACCTCAGCAGTTGGAATAGAATTTGGTTTTTTTAATAAGCCGTTTGTCCACATAGGTACTGGAGCGGCTTCAAACTGGGACCCAGAGTGGGTCATTAACGGACAAACTCATTACTCGTGGGTGGGTCACGAATGCCCACAAAATGAAATAACTGACTTTTTTACAAATAAAAATTATAGAATCGACAATGAAAACCTCTACGATAAACATCGAGAAAAATTTTGCACTGACCCAGGTGTTAACTCTATTGAACTCTTAGCTGAAAAAATTTCATCGATCTAAATAACGAAGCAAACCATGGCAAAAATACTAAAACCTTCACACCTACGCGGCGATTTTGTTTTTAAAGAAATTAATGGCAAACTAGAATTTATAGGCGATTTCAATGGACTCTATACAAACGACCCTGATCCATGGGATCAATCGGCAACCACCAGCGGAGAAATCAGCTATTACCATAGTCACAGTCGCCAGAGATTAATTCGCCAATTAAAAACCCTCGCCCCTTGCTCTATACTTGAAATTGGCTGTGGCTTAGGGTATACTACCAAAATCCTTCAAGATTCCCTTCCTAATGCTGAGGTAACTGGAATGGATATTAGCGATGTTGCTATTACAAAAGCGTCCAAACGTTTTCCGCAGTTAAAATTTCTTCATGGAGATATCAGATTTTTAGAAGGGTCATGCGCAACACGATATGATGTCGTAATTTTAAATCAATTACTATGGTACATATTAAAAGAACTCCCCCGATCATTTAAGAATTGCGAGCCCCTTCTTACTTCTCGAGGGAAAGTCGTTATCAGCCAAGCTTTTCCCAGGTCTACCCTTAGGTACGGCACTGAAATCTGTAGTAGCTTCCAAGGTTTAATTCATTATTTAAATAAAAATATAAAAATATTTAATATTAAATACTCAGACCTAGATAAATCGGAAACTTTTATTCATGACGATGGATTAATTACCTTGCAACCATTATAATAATAATATTACGTCATGAAAATGAATTTAGGAATTATAGGTAAAGGATTCGTAGGAAATGCAATATTCCAAGGCTTAAATCATTATTACAATTTAAAGGTTCATGACATTGACCCTAAGAAAGCTACGAATACATTCGACGAGGTCGTTAAATGTGACTTGGTCTTTTTATCTGTGCCGACACCAATGCACAAGAAAACAGGTGAATGCGATCTCTCATATATAGAATCTGTTTTTGAGAAAGTTAACAAAAATTCCACTTCATGTGTTTTTGTTATCAAGTCAACAGTTCCCGTTGGTACCACAAAAAAACTAAACGAAAAATATCCAAAAATAAAAATAATTCATTCGCCAGAATTTTTGACTGCAAGAACCGCGGCAACCGACTTTATATGCCCGTCCAGACACATTATAGGTGGTGACCCAGAGAATGGGGCAGGCAAATTAAAACAAATTTATGAAGAAAGATTCCCTGGAGTTCCGTGTCAAACGATGACTAGCGACGAATCAGAATTTGTGAAGTATTTTGCCAATTGTTTTTTTGCTACAAAAGTTTCATACTTTAACGAGATGGCTATTTTTGCTCGTGCACAAAATCTAGATTGGGAAAAGATTATCGAAGGGGTTATGTCTGACGGAAGAATAGGGATAAGCCACTACCAAGTACCTGGGTTTGACGGAAACCCTGGTTTTGGAGGAACCTGTTTCCCAAAAGATATCAACGCCCTAATTAAAAGTTTTGAGAAGTGCGGAATTGATCCCGTATTATTAAAAGCAACTTGGAAAAGAAACCTTTTAGTAAGAAATGAAAAAGACTGGGAGTGCTCAAAGTCTGCCGTAAGCGAATAGTCTTGACATTCTAGCGCTAACTAGCTACCATGCCCCTTAAGTGTAATATAATACCACGATGACACAAGTACAAATCAAAAAACTCCACGACGACTCTCGTATACCTTCAAGAAACAGCGCTGGAGACGCAGGGTACGACCTATACGCAATAGGCCACGACGTAATCAAGGCTGGAGAAAGACAGCTTGTTTCTACAGGGATCAGCATAAGCATCCCCCGAGGCTATTATGGAAGAGTCGCTCCTCGCTCAGGGCTAGCTTTTAGAGACGGAATAGATGTATTAGCTGGAGTAATCGACGCAGGGTATAGAGGAGAAGTAGGAGTAATACTAATAAATTTTGGAGATAAAAACTTCTCATTTAGAAAGGGAGACCGAATTGCCCAATTAATTATAGAAAAATGCCACGAAGTTGAATGGCAAGAAGTTGACGAACTCAACGGAACAGCAAGGGGAGAAGACGGCTTTGGCAGTTCTGGAGTTGGATAACAGCACAAGGTTAATATCTTTAAAAAAATATATTAAAATATATATTTCCAGAATCGCATTTTCTTTTTGACTTTGCTCAAGTTTTGCTGTAACATAAGTTACCTCTGTTTCACTAAGATCAGAATAAACAATTTTTAAATAAATGGAAACCAAAACATCTCTCGCTAACGGCCTTAATGAAATCGCAAATTTTACATTCACAAGCAAGTACGCCCGCTACAGCGAAAAGCACAAACGCAGGGAAAGCTGGAAAGAAGCAATTACCAGAGTTGAAGAGATGCATGTCGAGAAGTATGACTTTTTAAGTGAAGAAGATAAACAAGAAATTAAATGGGCGTTTGATTTAGTTAGAGACAAGAGGGCGGTTCCCTCAATGCGCTCAATGCAATTTGGTGGCCCAGCAGTAACCTCGCATAATGCTCGCATGTTCAATTGCTCATGTAGGCACATTGACTCAATTAGATCTTTCGCGGAATGCTTCTACCTACTACTCTGCGGCTGCGGAGTTGACTTCGGGCTTACTAAAAAATACCTCAACAGGCTTCCAGATTTGGTTGATGCAGACAGTAAGACTGGAACGGTTTTAACTTACGCAGTAGAAGACAGCATAGAAGGATGGGCAGATTCATTAGAAGCACAGTTAAACTCTTACTTTAAGAACACTGCCTATAGCGGCAGAAAAATCGTATTCGATTACAGTAAGATCCGCCGCAAAGGAGCTAAACTAAAAACTGGAGGGGGAAAAGCCCCAGGATACAGCGGCTTAAAAAACGCTCATATTAAAATTAAAAAACTTTTTGATCGCGTTATTGAAAAAAACAAGAAAACGAGAGTAAAGCCAATTGATGCGTACGATATATTAATGCACTGTTCAGACGCAGTACTCAGCGGCGGAATCCGAAGGGCCGCGACCTCCGTAGTATTTGATCATGACGACGATGAAATGATGAATGCTAAGACTGGAGATTGGATTTCAGAAAATCCACAAAGAGCCAGAAGCAATAACTCTGTTTTGTTTTTGCGTAAGAAAATAACAGAAACAGATTTTAAAAAAGTTCTTCAAAGCGCTCGTGAATTCGGCGAACCAGGTTTTATTTTCGCAGACCACGAAGATATGCTTTCAAATCCGTGCAGGGAGATAGGCTTTGTCCCTGTAACCAAAGACGGAAGATGCGGGGTGCAGTTTTGCAACCTAACATCCATCAATGGAGCTAAAATTCACTCAATTAAAGAGTTTAGAGACGCAGCAAAAGCCGCCTCTATAATCGGGACGCTCCAAGCTGGGTATACAAACTTTCACTATCTCAGCAATACAAGCAGAGAGCTTACAGAAGAAGAAGCCCTACTTGGAGTTTCGATAACGGGAATCATGGACAATCCTAAAATTCTACTAAATGCAAAAAACCAAAAAGAATGCGCGGAAATTGCAGTAGAAACAAACCAAGATTGGGCAAAGAAACTAGGCATAAACCCCGCGGCTCGAGTGACTTGCATCAAACCAGAAGGAACCTCTAGTCTTGTGTTAGGCTCTGCCTCTGGAATTCACCCTCATCATAGCCGCAAATACTTGCGCAGAATTCAATGCAATAAAATTGACAATGTTTATCAATATTTTCGCTTGTTTAATGATAAGCATTGCGAGGAAAGCGTTTGGAGCGCAAATAAAACCGATGATGTTGTTACTTTTCCAATTGAAATCACAAACGGAGCATTAACTAAAAAAGATTTAGACGCATTTAAACATTTGGAATACATAAAAACAACACAACAAAACTGGGTTTTACCAGGCACAAGCAAGTACAACAAGAAGAAAACGACTCACTCAGTTAGCTGTACGGTTCTAATAAAAGAATGCCAGTGGGATGAAGTGGCGACGTATCTTTATGAAAATAGAGATTATTTTGCTGCGGTTTCTCTATTAGCAGCAACTGGAGACAAAGACTTCGAGCAAGCCCCGATGGAAGACATGGTCACAGAAAAAGACGAGAAACTATTTGATAGGTTATCAAAATCTCTATCCCCAGTAGACTACACGGTCTTGGAAGAAGCTACGGACGAGACAAATTTTCAGCAAGTACTAGCTTGTGCTGGAGGAAACTGTGAAATTAATTGATTTTTTCGTATTTTAAGTGTAATATAAAACATGGCATTACAATTGACATTAACAGGGGATGCAGGTCTAGAGATGGCTTACTGGCGAATAACCGACATCCAATGTACTTTTAACGGCACGGGTGCTAACGGAGCCACCGTACCAGACGTTAGGTTTAATTTACAGGGATTTAAAGACTCTAACTATAGAGCAAAAGGTTCCTCGGGAAAATCTCTTCTGTTTTACCCAGTTGGTTCTGCGGTTCCTAGCGGAACTTCTGTTGCTTCAAATATACTTCAAAACACAAGTGGAGACTTACGGCCAGCATTATACGCTTGGCTCAAAGCCAAAACCGAATGGACAAGCGACCAACCGCCGCTTGGAGTTTACGGCGCCGATAATGTTAATGTCAATTGGTCAAACGCGACAGACGTCTAAAACCTCACCATTCCAAACAATAAAACAACTCTCGATAATTTCGGGGGTTTTTTTATATAAAGAGTAGATGCACCCAATTGCTTTTGTAAATACTTACCATTTTTCTTTTTAATAAAAATAAAAAAAAGAAAACCCTTTTAAATTTGAAGATTTAGACTTGGCATGATTCTTGCAGTGTAATTATGATTATGTTTATTAACAGAATTCTTAAAATCGGGCTGACTGCCATCATAGCATCAGCGTTAACAACTGCACAGTCTCAGCCTGCTCCTAGAGAAATTAAGAAACAGCTGCCAGATAAACCCATAAAAGAAAGACTTGAACGCGGTGGCAAGAAATGGGATTCCGAAAAAGTTAAAGGCCGTCTCAAGGCCGCCTTTGAAAAACGCAGGAAACATCGTGGACAGGCAAAGAAACGCGGCCATAAAGTTCGCGATAGCAAGAAGGGCGACCACAAGAAAAACAGTGGATTCGGCAAGCTCGTAAGAGACGACGCTAAGATCAAAGAGCTAAAAGAGGCCTTTGCTGCGGCCGCCAAGAAGAACCACAAGGGTTTTGACAGGAAAGCGTGGAAAGATGCCACAGACGACGAGAAGAAGGCCCTTAGAGAGAAAATGGCCGCTGGGAGAAAAGAGTGGTATGAGAAGATGAAAACTCACCGCGAAGAGGTTGGCAAGCGCATTAAAGAAATCCGCAAGGAATTCAAAAATAACCGCGATAAGGTTATCGATGGCAACGACCTAGGCGACTGAAAGGGTGAGAATCTTATTATACAATACCACAGGCCCTATTATATCCCATCAAGGATAGCCGACAGAGCTACTAAATCCAGACCAGAGACAAACTGGGAGCTAAGAATACCTAGAAGCAAAGTCGGGACAGTGATAATAAAGCACCCTAATGGCGATATCATAATAAGATAACACAAAAAGCAATTGACAACCACTTAGCTAACTGCTATAATTACAGACATATGAAAGCATTTTTAAATTATGAATATATGATCACGCCAGGTGTTTTAAAAATACTTAGCTATATAGCAGCAGTAGTTGCAGTTATAGTGGGTTTATTTACTACATTTACAGCAGATGCCATAGCAGGTATCGGAATGATAGTATTAGGCCCAATAGTAGTTCGCATTTATGCAGAGCTAATGCTTGTTGTTTTTGAAATACACGGCGAGCTTAAAAAAATAAGCAACAAGTAGAACAAAAAAACAATTGACTATCGGCTGGGTAGTTGGTATAATCACTAGCGTATGAACGTTAGTTTAGTATCAATTACCCAGCCTTCTTCTAACCTCGACAATGCAGAGGACATCATTGCCTATTGTGCTCGAGTAAGCAATCCAGAGAACCAGAAAAACGTCGAAACTGCCCCAAGGCTATTAAAATTTTTAATAAAACACCGCCACTGGTCTCCATTTGAAATGGTGGACATGACCGTGGAAATTAAAACGAGCAGGGCAATTGCCGCTCAAATTTTAAGGCATCGCAGCTTCTCTTTTCAAGAGTTTAGCCAAAGATATTCAGAGGCTCAGTCTTTAGAAAAGCTAGAGCTCAGGAAACAGGCAGATAAAAATCGCCAAAGCAGTTCTGAAGCATTTGAAGACTCGCAGCTTCACGCTAAAGTTAGAGAACATTTAGCGAAAAGCTTGTCTTTATATAAAAGCTTAATTGGCAAGGGAGCGGCAAAAGAATCTGCCAGAATGATATTGCCTTTAACAACCGAAACTACTATGTATATGAAAGGCAGTGTTCGCAGTTGGGTTCATTATATCGATTTAAGAACAGAACAAAATACACAAAAAGAACATCGCGAAATCGCAGAAGAATGCAAAAACATTTTTAAGCATAATTTCCCAATAACCAGTGAAGCATTATGGAATTAAAAAAAATATTAATAACAGGAATATTAGGGCAAGACGGAGCAAATATGGCCGAATTTTTGCTAAAGCAACCTAATTTAGAAGTTTACGGAATGATGCGCAGAACATCTAACGCAAATTTTGGAAACATTAAACCCTTTAAAGAACACTTAAGATTTCACCTTGTTTGCGGAGACTTAACAGATGAAGTATCAATAGATAAGCTAGTCGAAGAAATAAAGCCAGATTTTTTTATTAATTTTGGCGCGAACTCATTTGTTGGCTGTAGCTGGGATATGCCACTTCAGGTATTTGACGTGAACACGCTCGGAGTAATCAGATCTCTTGAAGCTATAAGAAAATTTAAGCCTGACTGTCGATTTTATAGCGCTGGAAGCTCTGAAGAGCTCGGAGATGTAGATTACTCTCCTCAGGACATTAACCATCCAATAAAACCTAGAAGCCCTTACGGAGCGTCTAAAGCTGCCTCACGACACCTTGTTAAAGTTTACAGAGAATCGTACAATATGTTCGCGATACATAGTATATTATTTAATCATGAAGGCGTTCGTCGTGGAGAAGAGTTCGTAACACGAAAAATCACTAAGGGCGTTGCAAGAATTGCCACGGCAATAGCCAATAACGAAGAATTTAAACCGCTACAATTAGGCAATGTCCATTCTAAGAGGGACTGGTCAGATTCAGAGGATTTTGTAAAGGCAATATGGCTCATGCTAAACCAAGAAAAACCTAAGGAATATGTTTTATCAAGTAACGAAACTCACAGCATCAAAGAGTTTGCTGAAAAAGCTTTTGCGCATGCGTATATTTCTGGCTTTTGGGAAGGAGAAGGACTAGATGAAAAGTTTCTACACGAAGGCAATCATGTTCCATTAGTTGAGGTCAATAAAGACTTTTATCGCCCAGCAGAAGTTGAGCTATTATACGGAGACTCAAGCCCAGCTCGAGAGGAACTAGAGTGGAAGCCAGAAATTTCATTTGACAAATTAGTACAGCGCATGGTAGAATGCGATCTCGAATTAGAGCATGCCAAGAGGTAAAAGAAAAACATTTGAACAGCAATTAATTGAAAAATTAGTTGAATGCCCCCATCCAAATTCGCCAGCCTCAGAGCTTAGAGCTTTTTGGGGAAGGGAAATGAAAATACTCAAGTCTGTGCTAAACGAATTCCCCAACAAGGAATTTTGGCAGAAAGTAGAATTTGGCAAAAAGTTTAAAAGTCTAGCGACAGCATTAGGAGATGTTGGAAAAATATTTGTAAAAAGAAAATATAGCGAATTTCACTACAAGCCGCGAATTATTAAAATGCCAAAAATACATGATAAAAAATTCGGGGAAGACTTAGATATAGAAAAAAAGAAAAGATCAATAAGGGATTATTTTAATGAGTAAAGAAACACTAACGGCAGAAGAACAAATCACAAGCTTCTTAAACGATAAGAATAACAAAAGATATCACTACAACCACCTAAAAGAAGAAGATTATAAAATTTCTTCTGGGAGTCTTAATTTAGATTTAGCCATGGATGGAGGCTTGGGTTGTGGAATTCACAGGCTTACTGGCATAAACGAAGGAGGTAAAACCAGTTGCGCGCTAGCCTTCGCAAAACACTTTCAAAAACACTTCGGAGACAAAGGAAAAATTATCTACTTTAAGGCAGAAGGAAGACTATCAAAAGATATGATTAAAAGAACAGGCGTAGACACGGACGAGAGAAAGTGGTGCGTCATTGCGTGCAATATCTTTGAAAAGGTTTTCGACCTCGTTAGAGACCTAGTACAAAACAATCAAGAAAAACGTAAATATATGTTTATTATAGACAGTATGGACGGAATGTGTCGCCAATCCGATTACGACAAGGCGTTTGGGGACGCGGAGCAAGTGGCGGGAGGCAGCTTAATCTCCTCCGTTTTTCTCAAGAAGCAATCTCTTCCTATCGCAATGAACGGGCATATTGCAATCATAACAAGCCAAGTGCGCATTGAAATACCTACGGGGTACAGCAGGTCTGGAGCAAGACCAAAGCAAGCGGGAGGACACGCAGTAAAGCACTACGCAAACAATATACTAGAATTTGAAGAGAGATACAATGCAGACATATTCTGGGAAAACCCTAACGCTGAAACAGCAGAAAAAAAAGGCAACCCAACAGGACATATGTGCAAGATAGCCTTTAAGAAAACTGTGAACGAAAAAACAGGCGCAAAAGTCAGATACCCAGTTAAGTACGGGAGAACTGATGGCAACTCAATATGGGTAGAAAGAGAGTTAATTGACATGATGAAGCTTTGGGGGTACTACGAAAAAAGCGGCGCATGGATTAAATTCCCAGAAGACATATACGAAAAATATAAAAGCATAGGCTTACCAGAAAAGATACAAGGAGAGCCTAAACTTCTTGCGCTATTAGAGGAAAACAAAAAACTCTCAGAAAAATTAATCGCCGAATTCAAAGAAAACATATTAAAAAGTGGAGTTTAAAACTATACATGGAGGCGTAAAACGCATAAAAAATGTTAAAAAAAGAATTATAGACTGGAGTGCCCCAAGCAAAAGCAAGAGACAAAGAGAAGTTAAAAAATTTTTAAAAAAATACTGGCAAAGCCATGTTGTTTTCGAAGAGTTTCCAGTAGCAGGAACCAGATTGAGTATCGATTTTTATAATGCTAATAAAAAAATAGCAGTTGAGGTCCAAGGGTCGCAACACACGAAGTATAATAGCTTCTTTCACGGCGGACACAAAAATAACTACCTAGAACAGTTAAAAAGAGACGAAATGAAGTTTGATTTTTGCGAATTAAACGAAATTCAATTGATAGAAATCTACGATAAGGACATTATAAATTTGTCATTATTTAAAAAGTTTGACGTGTCGCTGTAAATAGTGTAAAATACTACTATGAATACACAAGATATTGATCCAGACAATCTCCCATTGTTTCAATTGCCAGAGTCCTTTTTGAATAAAATGTTCGAACTAACGGGGAGCGGAAGTGAACAAAACAAAGGCTTTATCCTATCTTATGTCTCGCACGACGGAAGACCAATGGTATACGCTCGAGCAGAAACTCAAATAATAGAAATGGGGCTACGTAAAGCATTAGAGAGATATTTAATAGAAATGGAAAGATCAGAAGACGCCCAAAACCTCAATTCAGAAAGCGAAGATTAATCCTTGACTAACGCATAGTTTTAAGGTACAATCTTCTTCATGATTTTTTCGCTAGAGCTAGAAAAGCAGCTACTTGCTGGCTTAATTAAGTATCCTCACAAATATTCAGATATTTCAACCCTAACGACTTCTGATGATTTTTACTCAGAAGAGTCTGTTGTTCATAAGACTATTTTTAATACGCTTACGCAAGCGATAGAAAACAGTGAGGCTGTAAACGAAGCAACTATTTCTCACAGGGTTTTATCATTAGGCATCTCTTTTGAGGATAATATTAGCGTTGGGGATTACATTAACTCACTAGGGCTAATTAAAATTAGCGAAAACTTTATTTTAAATGTCGCCAAGGAATTAAAAAAATTAAGCATAAGGAGAGAGCTTTCTGCCTGCGGAGAAAAGATCTCAAAAGCAATGCATAAGCTAGATTCTTCTGAATCCTTTGATGACATCATAGCTAAAGCAGACAAGCTTTACAACGGCCAAGTAAACTTGTATGACGTTGGAGACAGAAAGCCAGAAAACATCTTTGACGAAATGAAGGAGTGGGTTGAATTTAGAGGCAAAAACCCAATAACAGAATTCGGCATGATGGGCCCCCATAAACGAGTTAACGAATTATACGGCTCTTTGTTAAGGCCTGGAAACATCACTGTTATTTGTGCGCGAGCTGGAGTAGGAAAAACTCAGTTCTGCATGGATTTTTCAACAAAAATTAGCGCTGAATACGGAGTCCCAGTTTTACACTTTGATAATGGAGAAATGAGCAAAGAAGAGTTAATAGTTAGGCAGTGTGCCGCCTTATCTAAAATTCCAGTACATCTTCTCGAGACAGGGTTATGGCGTCAAGCTGGAGACGATATTGTTAAAAGAGTTAGATCGGTTTGGGAAAAAATTAAAAACATGAAATTCTTTTACTACAACGTTGCAGGTATGAGCTCTGGAGATATGATTAGTTTATTGAAAAGATTTTATTTCTCAGAGGTAGGAAGAGGAAAAGAGATGATTTTTTCTTTTGATTATATCAAAACAACCTCAGAAACAAATGATAAAAACAGATCCGAATGGGAGCTCGTAGGAAGTATGGTCCAAAGGTTTAAAGATTGTATTCACAGAGATATTAAGTTCGACGGGGAACCTATGGTATCAATGATCACAAGCGTTCAAAGCAATAGGCAAGGAATTGTAAATAATCGCCGAGCAGAGAACGTGGTGGATGACGAATCTATTTTTTCATTGTCAGACAGAATCGTTCAGTTTGCATCTCACGCCTTTATTCTTCGTAAAAAAACCGAAGATGAAATGGAAGAGGAGCCTAATTTTGGGTCGCATAAACTTAAGTGTGTGAAATACAGGCATCTTGGACAGGACGTTAACGGAGCACTCAATCCAATTAGAATGCAGAACGGGTCGCTACAGCAAAATTATATTCATCTTGATTTTAACAATTTTCACATATCCGAAAAAGGAGATCTCCGAGATCTAGTTAGATACTTAGACCAAAACCCTGAAATCATTGAAGATGGAAATTGATACAGATATAAAATCAGTTCTAGAAAAACTAGGATACAGGCTTTCAGATTTCGGAGATGCGTGGCGCACTAACGCGCTGTACCGAGACGGAGACAACCCAACGGCATTAAAGATATACAAAAACACAGGAGTCTGGACGGATTACGTAGATGGAAGTAAGAGCATGCCGCTCGCCGCACTAGTACAGAAGACCCTTGGAACAAAAGACCCAAAGATAGTAAACCAGTACATTAACACTGAAAAATCTTTTGGTTTTAAATATAATAATAAGACTAACTCAAAGATACAAATGGAAGAAACCTACCCAGAGGAATCGCTAGAGAGACTATTGCCTCATTATAAATTTTATAACTCAAAAGGAATTAGCGATAAAACATTAAAGTTTTATAAATGCGGCTTGGCGACTACTGGAGCCATGAACAACAGATATGTTTTTCCAATATATAATGACGCAGGAAAGATATGCGGATTCTCAGGGAGGGACGCGGCAAACAATTCTGGTCGCGCAAAGTGGAAGCATATGGGAAGAAAAACTAGCTGGAGCTACCCCTTATACTCAGGGTCAAACTCAAAACTAGAAACGTTTGAGTCAATAGACAAGAAAAAAGAAGTTATTCTTGTGGAAAGTATTGGAGACTCTATGGCTTTATTTGAGAATGAGTATAAAAATAATTTAGTTACATTCGGATTAGATGTCTCCCCGAAGTTAATGACAACGTTGATAATGCTTAATCCCGAAAAGATTATTATATCAACAAACAACGATTCCTCTTCTGATATAAACCGAGGCCTAGAAAGCGCAGTCAAAATATTTATTAAATTATTAAAATATTTTGATATTGACGCATTGACAATTCAACCTCCGCTTAAAAATGACTTCGGGAGAATGCACGAGTTAAACATGGACTTTAACACATGGTACAACAGAGAATCAAATAAAAACAAAATGTATCGATATATATTAAATCGCGGCAAGTCATTCAGTAAAACAGTTTTTTCTCCCGCGAAAGAAAAACTTATTAAATCAAGGATTCTAGATGAATAAACTTTCAGCAAGCAGGATAAAAGTTGCGCAGACCTGCTCTTGGCAATACTGGACAAGGTATATTTTAAAGCTTCCAGATACGTCTAACGACGGAGCCAGGAGAGGAACAATATGCCATCTTGTTTTTGAGTGCCTAGGAAACCCAAGACATAAAAAACATTATAATAAAATTATAAAAAATAAAGATATATTTGCTTCTGAACCAGTTAAGAGGTTAGTCCTTAAAAACGCTGAAGCAGTAAATGTTGACGACGAAGACAATCTAAAGCTAATTAAAGACATGACTTTAAGTGGGCTCGAGTACGACTTTTTTGGAAAGGACGAATCCACTCCAACTCATTCGCAATCAGAAGAAGAGTTCAATATAGACATAAACGAAAAAAACAAAAAATACACTATTAGAGGCTTTATAGATAAACTGTTTCTATATAAAAAGAAAAAGCTCGCGGTAATACGAGACTTCAAAAGCAGCAAGCAAGTCTTTAAAGGCAAGGAAGTCACCAACAATTTACAGCACTTAATGTATTCCCTTGCAGTTAAACATCTTTACCCAGACTACCTTAAAAGGCAGTCAGAATTTATTTTTTTAAAATTTGATCTGTCAAAAGACATGCTTGGTCATACAGGCAAAGGCTTAATGCAGATGAGCCCAATTAGCGATGAAGAGCTAGAAGGGTTCGAGTATGAGCTTACAGAGATCCAAAAATATCTCGATAGCTTTGATATGTCGTGCGCTAAAAGCAGCTACGCGGCAGATCAAGACTACCCAAAGGACGGAACTTTCGGAGGTCCACTAGTCTGCGGAAGAGAAGGTTATAAAATGTCAAGAGGCAGTTACGTTAAAGACAGCCACGGAAACAAGATAGAAAGCTATATTTGTTCCGTACGAAAACCTATGCAATATTACGCATTGATAGACAAAGAGGGCAAAGTGCTTAAGACATGCTTTAAAGAAGACAAGAAAAGACTTCAGGCAGAGAAAAAGAAAGGCCTCAGGATTGTTTTGAAAAAATATGAAGGTTGCCCAAGGTGGAAAAAGAATCTTGACTTTGAAGACTAACTATGGTAACATATCCGTATGTTGCCTCTATTTAAGAGCCACTTCTCAACAGGAAGATCGATATTAACGCTTAGTACTCCAGACAAATGCGCGGAGGGAGGGCCAGACAGCGTCTTTAAGCTCGCTAAAGAAAACGACCTAAAGGAAGTTATCCTCGTAGAAGATTCGTTCAGCGGATTTCTTCAGGCTAAGAAAAATGCAGTAGACTTAAACCTAAAGCTTGTTTTCGGGCTAAGATTCTTAATGGCTGAAGACATAGATGAAAAGCTAACGAGAGACAACAATAACAAACATCGAATTATCCTTTTTGCAAAAAACGACGAAGGAGTAAAAGCATTATACAAAATACACAACAGGGCTTTCGCAAAGGGCTTTGGGCATTTAAATTATAAATTCCTAAAGGAGGCTTGGGACAATAACCTAAAGTTGGCGGTCCCGTTTTATGATTCTTTTTTATTTACTAATTTGGTTTCTTTTTCAAACTGCGTGCCAGATTTTAGCTTTTGCACTCCAACGTTTTTTATAGAAGACAATAATTTACCTTTTGATTTCGTGGTAAAACCAGCGGTTGAAAAATATTGCAAAGAAAATAACTTTCCTACTGAAAAAGTTAAATCAATTTATTACAACAAAAAGACCGACGCAAAAGCATTTCAAACATATAAATGTTTATGTTCTAGAGGATTCGGAAGACAGTCCACTCTAGAAGAGCCGCATTTAGATCACTTCGGCAGCGATGACTTCTGCTTTGAAAGCTGGAAAAAACAAAATGAAACCGCATAAACCAAAACACGTAGAAAAAAGATGGGGATCTGAAACATGGTTCGCTAACAACGAAGAACATAATTATTGTGGAAAAATATTACATATTATAAAAGGCAAGAGCACGTCAATGCATTTTCATGTCAACAAACATGAAGTTTTCCAAATCTTAGAAGGAACGCTTCAAGTCGACTGGATTGACACGGAATCTGGGCTTGAGAAAACGTGTTTTGTTTCTACTGGAGAATGCATGAAAATGTCGCAAGGAATTCCTCATAGATTAATAGCAAAGCAAGAAGACGTTAAACTTATAGAAGCGAGCACGTTTCACAGAGACTCGGACAGCTACAGGGTATATCTATAATGAAAGACGAACTACTTCGCTATAACGACAACCAAAAATATTTGGTTTTTGACTTTGAGACTTGTAATTTAAATCTTGTTAACCCAGACAATAAGCCCTGGCAATTATCTTTTATAACTTGCACGAAGAATAAAATTCTCGAGAAGCACGACCATTTTTTAAAATGGAAAAATCTTAAAGTTTCAGAAGGAGCGCAGAAAGCTACTCGCTTTGATTACACAAAATATAGGATTAAAGCCGAAGACCCTCTTCCAGTACTTAGGAAGTTCGACGAGCTTTTGTATGACAAGCAATATAAGGTCGTAGGACACAATCTTTTAGGCTTTGACATTTACGTTCACAATACTTTTAGAAAAGCCTATGGCCTCAAGAGTGACTTTTCATATTTAAGTAGATTAATTGATACTAACTCCCTAGCGAAAGCATACAAAGAAGACATTAAATTTAATAAAAAGGATTCTTTTTTAAGCTGGCAATTTAGGCTAGACAGGCATATAAGAAAAGGACTAAAAACAAATATGGGCGCGATGCTTAGGGAGCTTGATGTGGACTTTGATAAAGACAAACTTCATGATTCAATGTACGACATTCAAATGAACTTAGAAATCTTCCGCAAGCTTCTATGGAAGGTTGACATTTGATTTTTTTTGTGATACCATTATTTTTATGAGCTTTACCAAAGACTTCTCTGCTTACGAAAACTGCGTTCCGCCTGGAGTCAGATTGCCAAAGATTGAAATCGAGGCTAGGCACTATGATCGCCTAGAGCTAGACCACAAGACCTCGAACTATGACTTCCTAAGAGCGCTATGCTTAGACGGAGTTAAAGAAAAAAAGATCGACAAAAATAAAAACTCAAAAGCGTATTATGCAAGAGTCCGAATGGAACTTAAAATTCTAAAAGAGCTTGGATTCATTGATTATATACTTTTGAATTGGGAGATTTTACATTTTTGCCAAGAGAGCGACATTCCAACTGGCCCAGGCAGAGGTAGCGCAGCAGGATCACTTGTTTTGTTTTTAATTGGAGTGACACAGGTTGACCCGATTAAATACGATCTCTTCTTTGAAAGATTCGTTAGTAAGTCCCGAGCAAAAAAAACAGAAAAAGACGGAATCACATTCCTTGACGGCTCTTTATTGGCTGATGTAGACAACGACATTGCTTACGAAAGACGCATAGAAGTCATTGAGTATATAAAAAGAAAACACCCAGATCGAACCTGTAAAATCTTAACGCTTAATACTCTTAGCGGAAAACTCTGCATAAAAGAATGCGGAAAAATTGTGGGTATTTACTCCGAGCAAGAAGTTAATGAAGTCAGCGATACAATACCTAAAAAATATGGCAAAGTGTTACCCCTTGCGCAAGCTTACGAAGAAAGCGAGCAGTTTAGAGAATGGATAGATGACAACGAGGAAGTGTTTAAGGTAGCCAGAAAAATAGAAGGATTAAATAAGAACACAGGAGTACACCCTTCTGGCATCGCAATTTCATTTTACAAACTAGATGAAATTTGCCCATTGCAACAAACAAATGACGGAGAATTGGTTAGCGCATACGACATGAACTGGGTTTCAGAGCTCATGGTTAAGTTTGATATTTTAGGGCTCAGAACTCTTAGCGTGATTTATGATGTTTGCAAGCGACTCGATTTCGATATGGAGAGGGTCGACCTAGAAGATAAAGATATATATAAAAATTTAAAAAAAGACTTTAGACACCCACAAGGATTATTCCAAATCGAAGCTTTTACAAATTTTAATGTTTGCAAAAAGATAGGGCCAAAAAACCTTGAACAACTCAGTGCTGTAGTGGCGATCGCAAGACCTGGAGCACTAGAGTTTACGGATCGATACGCGGCATACGCAAAAAGCGGTGAGTCTCAAAGTGTTAATAAGTTCTTTGATGACGTCTTAGAATATACAGGAGGAATCCCTTTATACCAAGAACAGTTAATGAAAATGGCCGTAAAAGTGGGATTCACATTAGATGAAGCAGAGCAATTGCGAAGAATTGTGGGCAAAAAGAAGGTGAGTGAAATGCCAAAATGGAAAAGTAAAATTGAGAAAAAAATCAAAGACAATAATTTAGACGAAGAGATTGGCAATATTTTATGGAAGGTCGCAGAAGACAGCGCGAATTATTCATTCAATAAATCACACTCTATAGCTTACGCAACTCTTGCGGCATGGACTACGTACTTGAAGTTTAACTACCCCATGGAGTTTTTTCTAAGCTTGCTTAAGATGACTAAATTCGAGCCAGCCCCTCACGAAGAGATCTCAAAAATTACTACTGAGCTTCCTCATTTTGGCATTGAGTTATTGCCACCAGACTTAGGCAGGTCAGATATGGACTTCAAAATAGAAGACGGAAATATTAGATACGGCTTAAACAGTATAAAAGGAGTGAGCCAAAAAACCCTACAATCCTTAAAAGACTTTAGAGAATCAGATAAGCCCACGAAGTATGATATTTTCATCAGCGCGAAACAGGCAGGAATAAACATTGGTGTTTTATCTGCATTAATACAAGCTGGGGCATTAAACGCATATAAAGTCAAACGCTCGAGGCTTGCGCTAGAAGCCCAGTCCTTCAATCTCCTTACCGACAGGGAAAAGCGTAATTTTATACAGCTAGCTGACCGATTTGACTTTGATGTATTAAAGACAATAGACTCAGCAACTAAAGGCCAGCTACTCGCTGACGACAACAGAAGGTTAATGTCGGACAGTAGATTTGAGACTTTTAAAAAGAAGTACAGTAAGTACAAACAAATCTGGGAAAAGAATCGAATATATGAAGATTTTGCGAATTGGTTTTTTGAGAAAAAGCTTTTAGGGTACTCGTACAGCGTTAAACTAAAGAGTGTTTTTTCAGACGGTAAGCCACTCATGAATAGCTACGAAGTGGAATCTTCGGAAAACAATGAAAGAGTTTACATGGTAGGAGTAGTAGAAGACTGCTTTAAAAGACAGAGCAGGAACGGAAACAGGTATGCGAAGTTTGATATTTCAGACGAACTAGGTATTATAAACGGAATACTGTTAGACACGGCAAGGCAAAGCAAGCTTACGGAATACCTAGAGCAAAACGACAACAAGCTTCCTAAAAAAGAGAGCGTAGTATACATAGAAGGCCGTAAAGGCGACGGAACTGTATTTTTAGACAAGGTCAGCGTATATAATGATAAGATTTATATGAAATTAAGCGACCTAAAATAGTGTAAATTTTTATGATGGATCAAAATCAAATCAACTTCACCCCAAGGGCACAAAAGATCGTTAAAGACGCAAAGCTAGAAGCTTTTAAGATTAATGAAAAAGTTGCTGGCCTAGAGCATTTATTTCTTGCATTTTTAAGCATAGAAAATAGTTCCATAATTAACGACATCTTTGAAGAGTTGGAAATAGAAAAAGACCAGTTAAAAGAAATCGCCAGTGACTGTCTAAAAAAAAGAAAAACAAAACTAAAATCCCAAAAAGACATTACTTACGCCAAGGAGATTAAACAGGCTTTAACTGAAGCAAGAAAGCTCGCTATAGAGCTTGACCACTCTTATGTTAGCTGTGAACATTTATTTTATAGCTTTCTAAAGATGAAGAACTGTCCAGCCATAGAGATTTTCCAGATGTTGGAAATTAGTACGAATGAAATTCTAAACAAGTTAGAGCAATTCTTCAACATAGAAGACACTAAGCAAGAAGAAACTTCAAACGCAAACTTAAATCATGACAAAATTCCCGCTTTAGCGTCTTTCGCAGTGAACTGTAATCTTATAGCCTTGGAAAAAGGCTACGACCCAATGATAGGAAGAGAGAAAGAGGTAGTAGAGATGTCCGAAATCCTTTGCAGGAGAAACAAAAACAACCCAATGCTACTTGGAGAGCCTGGAGTGGGAAAAACCGCTCTAATAGAGGCTCTAGCGCAAAAGATAGTCAAAAGAGAGGCTCCAGAGTTCTTATTGAACAAGCAAATTTTTGCCTTAGATTTGGGAGCACTAATTGCAGGTACAAAATACAGAGGCCAATTCGAAGAAAGGCTCAAAAAAGTTATCGAAGAGTTAGTTGCTCACGAAGACTTTATTGTTTTTATTGATGAGATACATACGCTCATTGGGGCAGGAGGAGCAGAAGGAACAATGGATGCGGCAAATATACTTAAACCCTTACTTGCTCGTGGTAAAATCCGCTGCATTGGCGCAACTACAACCTCTGAATACAGAAAGACTATAGCTAAAGACGGCGGACTAGACCGAAGATTTCAAAGACTTTACATTGATGAGCCGACCAAAGAGCATTCTGCAAAAATCCTAAAAGGGCTTATGCCTAAGTATGAAGATTTTCATAATGTCGACTATGCAGATACTTGCTGTGATTTAATTGTAGACTTGTCTAGCAGGTATATAACTGATCGATTTTTACCAGATAAAGCTATTGATATTCTTGACCAAGCAGGGTCGAAATGCAAGACAAAACATTATAAAAGGCCGAACAAAGCCAAGGCTCTTGAACGAGACATGGAAAAATGCTCAAACGAAGAAGACCTCAAAGAAACAACTAAAAAATATGAAAAAGTAATGTTGCAATGGGCTTCGGAAGTCGCAAAGAAACCACCAACAGTAACCAACGATGACATTTATGAAGTAGTCTCAGAAAAAGCAAAAATACCACTTTCTGAACTAAAACAAGACGAAACAAAAATATTTTTAAATCTAGAAAAAACCTTAAACGAGCTCGTTATTGGGCAACCTGAGGCAATAAAAAAAGTCTCCTCTTCTATATTAAGGTCTAAGTCGGGAGTAAGGGATAGAAACAAGCCGATTGCAAGCTTTTTGCTCTTGGGAACGACAGGGGTAGGCAAAACCTTTACTGCAAAGATGTTAGCTAAGGCAGTTTTCGGCGGAGAAGATAAGATTATTCGCATAGACATGAGCGAGTTTTCAGAAAAGGCGTCGATTAGCAGGTTGATTGGCGCATCACCAGGATATGTTGGATTTGAGGATGGAGGATATCTTACAGAGTCTATCAGAAAAAAACCATATTCAGTAGTATTGTTTGATGAAATAGAAAAAGCTCACCCAGATGTTTGCCAAGTATTGTTGCAAATCATGGATGAAGGTGAACTCAAAGACTCTAACGGCAAAATCGCTAATTTTAAAAATTCTATAATATTACTTACGGGAAATGTTGGCCACAGCACCTTTGACTCAAAGAAGACCGTAGGATTTATGGGGGGCGAGCACGAACCTTCGTTTATAGAAAGCAGAAAAAACGTACTCATTGAGGCTAAAAAAATATTCAAGCCAGAATTTGTCAACAGACTAGACGAGATTATTATATTCAGACCGTTAAGCAAGCAAAACAACATGCAAATAGCACGCTTAGAGTTAAAAAATCTATCAGACAGACTTAAAGCGCAGAACATTTCCATTAAATGCACTCATAAAGTGTTGGAATTTTTAGTTAACAAGGGAACTAATGTTAAAAACGGAGCTAGATTCCTTAAAAGAACTATACAAAAGAACGTTGAAGACGAAATAGCGCTAATGATAATTAGCCAAAAAGTTAAAAGCGGCCAAACAATTAAAATCATTAAAAAAGGAGAGAAGTTACTTCTTAGCTCAGTAAATTAGTGTAAATAACACCATGAACCTATTAAAAGGCAAAAAGACCTACTTAACCGCTGGCGCGGCAATTATATTCGCCGTCGTACTCTTCTTCTTGGGCCAGCTTGGCGGTGTATTAACCACGATGTTTATATTTGGAGTTGCAATCGCAGCTTTTCTCAGAGAAGGCATCAAGACAGAAGTGGCAAAACTTTCCGCGCCCGCGCCAGAGAAAAAAGAGTAGTCAAAATTATCTTGACTTAAGTTAAGCTCTGTAGTATTATATACAGAGCTTTTCTATGCCCAACCAAAATTTACTAGACAAAACGTACATGAAGATGGCTCGCTGCTGGGCTACTCTTTCAAAAGCAAAAAGAAAACAAGTAGGATGCTTGATCGTTAAGGATGGGACGATCATAAGCGACGGATACAACGGGACGCCCTCTGGGTTTGATAATGAATGCGAATGGGAGCGACAAATCTCGGAAGTCACTGAAGAGCACTGTTTAGTAACTAAACCAGAAGTTCTTCACGCAGAAAGCAACGCTATCTCTAAATTAGCAAAATCTACTCAAGGCTCTGGAGGAGCAACACTTTACGCAACCTGTTCTCCATGTATGGAATGCTCCAAGTTAATTATTCAGTGCGGAATAACAAGAGTAGTTTACGGGGAAAAGTACAGAAATGACGACGGCTTAAAGCTATTGAAAAAAGCAGGAATTAACATAAAATTCATTAATGAAGGAACCTAAAATGGTATTTCTAGAGTGTCCAGTTTGCAATCTTCTAACAGAAATTGAAGATCCCAATCTTTTCCAAGTGTTTGCTGGAAGAACTTATGGCGGAGATGTGACAAGGTCAACCGACGAAAGCCAAGATCTTATTTTTTGCGAGCAGTGCACAGCAACGCTATGGCCTAAAGAATACGCTATAAAGGCGCCTAAAATTTTTAACGAAAAACCGAAAAAACTACAAAAAAAACGCTTGACAACCAAGAAGAAAAAGCGTATAATATCCACTTCAAAAGACGAAAATGAACACATCAAAAAAAAGCAATCGAATCGTAAAAGCCCTCGCGGCTAACGGTGGT